>Ga0114921_10000035_pt1 | contig 54811 bp, 48 predicted proteins | sample BentaG_FD_87016 | JGI IMG/M metagenome (GOLD analysis project Ga0114921, IMG submission 87016) | Deep subsurface microbial communities from South Atlantic Ocean to uncover new lineages of life (NeLLi) - Benguela_00093 metaG | ecosystem: Environmental > Aquatic > Marine > Oceanic > Sediment ... | reverse complement strand
GTTCGGTTTGTAACTCCTTGACCTATTCTGGACTAGATCCTACCTGCCTTACAACCCCCTATAAGCTTAGGCTCCAGAACCACTCAGCCTATAGGGTTTGAGCTCTTCCCCTTTCGTTCGCCACTACTAAGGGAATCTCTATTGATTTCTTTTCCTCAGGGTACTGAGATGTTTCACTTCCCCTGCTTACCTCCTCCCAGCCTATGTGTTCAGCTGGGGGTGCTCAGGTTTTTCCTGAGCGGGTTACCCCATTCGGGAATCCCCGGCTAGGCTTACTAGACAGCTCACCGAGGCTTTTCGCAGTCTTGCTGCGCCCTTCTTCGGCCCTTGATACCAAGGCATCCACCGTGCGCCCTTACCGCTTGACCTGCTTCAGGATCGATATTAGAGCTCAATATTCAATTGTTAAGGTGCTCTAAAATGTCAAAGTGGCTCGGTACTAGACACCGAGCCACTTGCTCAGCTATCCGTCACCGATTTATTTCTTTATGTAACCAGGCTCACCATCTACAATAATAAACCCTTAACTAGGTACGCTTATTATAACCCAAATCCAGCACCGTGTCAATACTTCTATTGCAGTATTTTTCCAAATTCCCAATAGGAACTGAAAGAACCAAGCAATGGTGACCTCAGCTCCACATTCCAGACGATTATTCAACCCCGAGGGAAGTCTGGCATGCCTGTTTTGCCTGCTCCACCATTCGCTCCAGAAGAGCACAGTCAAACCCCAATTCTACCGCCCGGTTAATATCTTGCTGGGCCTCTGCTTCCATACCCAGACAGGTATAAGCCAGCGCCCAGCTCGCGTAGGTGTCGGCATGCTCAGGCTAGAGGCGGATGGCCTAGTTAAAATCCTGGATAGCTCGCTCATGCTGGCCCAAGGCACAGTAGGCCACGCCCCGGCTGCTGTAGATCTGTGCAAGCTCAGAATTGAGGAGGCGGATGGCCTCATCGTATTCAGCCATGGCCTTCTGCAAGCGTCGCTGCTTCTGAAGCTCCATACCAGCATTGTAATGCTCAATGGCCTCACTCAAACCGACACAGGCTGATAGAACTGAAGTCGCTACCAGACACAGCAATGCTAGAAAAACAAAGGTCTTCATGTGTCTTTCACCTCACGCTGTTTTGTGCAGTGAGGTAACAAAACAAGCTTTTGGCTACCTTGACAGTGAACATATAACAGACTATCATTAGTCCGATAGCAGAAGACTAGCTGGCTGTCATTGACAAGCCAATGTGCGGTCAAATAAATTTGTAGGAGGTTTTATATGGCACAATCTACTATTGACCAAGCAAAAGCAACATCTCTTGACTGGTTGGAGAAAACCAACGCCCGCTTCGCTAAAGTCTCGCGTGATATCTGGGAATTTGCTGAATTAGGACTGTATGAGTTCAAGTCCTCCGACCTGATGGTAAGCGAACTAAAATCTAGCGGTTTTACTATGGAAAGAGGACAGGCGCGTATGCCAACAGCTTTTGTGGGCACCTACAGCCACGGCTCAGGTAAGCCAATGATAGGTATCGTCGCTGAGTTTGACGCTTTACCGGGGTTACATCTGGAAAAACCTAATGAGCCGGGGCACGGCTGCGGACACAATATCTACGGGACAGGCTCTCTTGCCGCAGCTATTGCCGTGAAAGAGGCTATGGCCAAGCACCATATTGATGGCACCATTAAGCTCTTCGGCACACCGAGCGAGGATACCCATGGCGGTAAGGTATGGATGGTTCGAGAACATGTCTTTGATGGCTCTGATGTCATCTTGGGGTGGCATCCAATGACCCAGAATAAGACTAGCTGGGGTGGCACCCTAGCCGTACAAATCCTGGAGATTGACTTTCATGGTCAGACTGCACACGCAGGGGCAGAGCCAGAGAAAGGGCGTAGTGCTGTGGATGCTATGCAAATCTTTACCATTGCCTGCGAGTTCCTCAGGGAACATATGACAGAGCAGATGAGAATTCAGTATATCTTCACTGCCGGCGGAAGGGCACCAAATGTGGTGCCTGACTTTGCCCAATGTCGCATGGCTTTACGCGGTCCGTCAATGGTCGCAGTTGAGCAACTGCGCTCTCGTGATGGTGGTATTGATGATTGTGCCCGGGCTGGGGCACTAGCTACTGGCACACGCGCTGAGATAAAGGTTATTGGCGCTTTCTACGAGGATATTCCTAACAAAGCCGGAGCACTTTTAGCCTACGAAAATATGAAAGCAACCAGCGCTCCCAAGTTTACTGATGAAGAAAAGGCATTCGCTAAAAGTAAAGGCTATGACTTTATAGACGAGACAATACACGAATCTGATGACACTAAAACGCGAGCTTCTCATGACACCGGTGATGTTAGCTGGATGGCACCACTAATCAGTGTGCGCACCACCTGCAAGCCAAAAGATTGCCCCGGGCACCACATTGATGCCACTGCCTTCTACGGGATGTCCATTGGGCAGAAAGGAATGATTTATGCCGCTAAGATTTTGGCGGCAACCTCCCTTGATCTGATGATGGATTCAGAGAAACTGAAGGCTGTAACTACCGAGTTTAAAGAAAGACTGGCAACTGCGCCACCATACCATGCGGTGATACCAGCCGACTCCTGGCCGCCAATACCCAAAGAAAACCCACCAGACTTCCAGGGTCCATCGCCCCCAGCATGAGTTGGCCAATAAATTCAGCCTCCTTCCCAATATCATAGGAAGGCTATTGGGAAAGCAAAAAGAATATGGAAAGGGACTCAGTAACCACCACTGTAAATGGGGTGAAGTTCTCCCTAATCAAGGAGGACATTACCCAACAGGATACCAGTGCCATTGTCAATGCAGCCAATCCAAGTTTAATGGGTGGGGGCGGGGTGGATGGGACAATCCACAGGGCAGGAGGCCCCGCAATCCTGGAACAATGTAAGCAAATTGTAGCCCGGCAGGGTCGCCTGCCCACAGGCAAGGCAGTGCTCACAACCGGAGGGAACCTTAAGGCAAGATATGTCATCCACACCGTGGGACCTATCTGGCATGGTGGAAATAGAAATGAGGCTGAGCTATTAGCCAGTGCCTATCAGGAAAGCTTAAAACTAGCCGCAGAGAACCATCTTAGTAGCCTTTGCTTCCCCTCAATAAGCACCGGCGCCTACGGCTATCCTGTTGATTCAGCGGCAAAAGTGGCTATTGGGGTAGTTAGTTCCTTTCTTAGTAAAAATGTTACCTCTGTCAAGGAGGTAAGCTTCGCCCTTTTTGATTGGGCAACTTTCAGAGCCTATTCATCTGCCCTTGAAGAAATACTGGGCATCAGCTGATTTAGTCTCCTTTCTCAAGGAACTCGGTCATTTCCTTAGCTAGTTTTTCACTTTCATCAGAACTAAGCATAATCCCCTGTTCCAGCATTTCTACCAATTTCTTGATTTCGGGATTTTGCTCCTTCAGTTGCTTTATCCTGACATTTTGCTTCTTAATGGCTAAATCAAGCTCACTAAAATCCATATTTAAGGTAAATCTCTCATTTAGAAACCAGAGTGCATACCCTATGGCTTTCAGGTCTTCAACAGCCGCCAGGTAAAATGGCACCTCTATCCAGAGATTTACCCCGGCAATATTTCTCCTTTTAGCCAGCCATAAAAGGAAGCTACTCAGAGTCGGCCTTCCCCCTGGAGGCGTCTGATAGTCTAGGTCAGTCCGCAGTCCCAGTCTTTTTGGTATTTCCTTGAGTTCTGGCTGATTGACTACGGTTGCTATCCTTTGAGGAGCAGTATCAGCCTTTAAAGAGACAAGGCCGCCTATGGTATAGACCTCTTTCACTGCAGCATAGTGCTCAGCAAAATCAAGAACAGAGTTTAGAAATTTATACTGCTCATACATTGGTGGACTACTTTTAAGAATGAGAAGGTCATCCTTTTCCGAGGAATAGAATTTGCTTTCGGGAAATTGAACCGTACTATCCTCAATTCGAACTCCACTAAGAGAGAAAAAACCCACCGGTTCAATGGCGCCAATTTCCTCGGTTCCCAATTTCCTATTTAGGTAATCAATAACCTTAGGCCCCAACTGACCAACATCCTGACTCCAGCCTAAAATCAAGGATGAGCTTTCAAGATTTGGCCTTTTATAAATATTCAGGAGGTCTTGGTTAATCAACCCTGCTCACCTCTTTTCTTAAAGAAGTCATCAATATCTTCAACAATCCTTTTCTTATCTTCATCAGTTATTGGCCCTGGCTTCTCCTGTCTACCGTAAGTAACATATTTCAATTGCTCAAGCCTATCTCTCACCTCTGAAGGAATCTGTTGATACAACTCTTCAATTTGCCGGTCCACTTTCTCAGACAGTTCACTAAGTATGTTTGGGTCAATCTCAATTCCCAGCTTATCAGCTAAAACCTCGACTACAGCCTTTGACGCTTTGGGGTAGGGCAAAGGAAAGCCTTGAAGATAGACTGGTATTTCTCCCATTAAACAAATGCCTTCTAACCCCCTCTTCTTAGCCACTCCCAACAAAAGCCCATTTAAACCGGTAATAGTACCCTGGCCACTTTCTTCCACAATGTCGCCCATCAAAATCGTATTCTCGTATCCTTTTACTTCCTCTATTAGCTCCTCACAATTAGGTACTACCCAAACCCTTGGCTTTATGGTATGGTGAGTCATAGCGACAGCCGCACCCGAGGTATAAACCCTCCGGCAATCAAACTTTATAGCCACATCCAGAACAAGATTAGCCATTTGATAAGCCTTCTCACCTCTAGCATAGGCCCCCTCTCCATCGCTGGGTTGCTCTTCCCCGAGAAAAAATACCAAATTCCTCTTACCAGTTCTGTGGAAATAAAATTTATTACTGGGGAATTCCATATCTATCAGTTCACCATCTTTAATGAAAATCTTCTTGGGATAAAAGAAATCCCAGGGCTCTATTTCAGCGAATTCCTCAGCTTCAACCGTCGCTCTTAGCGTATCAACAGCTATTATGCCAACATTACCAATCCCCGGCCAGCCGACAACCAAGTCTGGCTTTTCCAGCTTAGGTTCTTGACGAAACTTAATACCCATCACTTCACTCTCCCAGTTTTACTTGCCTCTAAATTAATTCTATACCTATCGGCCATTCCCCTCAATAGCTTGAGGTATCCAACTCCTTAGAACCACAAGGCAATTATCGGCTTAATGTTCATCGGAATAATACCCCATATCCCAGACGAACCAAGCGGCCGGGATGTCTCAAGCCTTTTGCCTTCCACCTCCCCCCAGCCATGTATCACTGGTATTGCTAGCCAATATCCAAACCACTTAGCCCTAGCAAGACCAATACAGACCACGGCCCTCGCTTGTATGCCTATAGTTCCGCACTCTCTCTTGAACCTTATGGATTTAGTAACACAGTCGTTCTTGAACAGGATATACCGTTCTTCCCTAAGTCTCTTTGCTATCTTTTCTGCTTTGGCTAAATTATTCACTTTATTGTCTTAGATAACAGTTCAATCCTCTTGCTTCCTAAGGTATCTTGTAGTAAAATAGTTTAGCACTCTAGACTGGAGAGTGCTAATTTTAAGGTCTTACGATGGTCAGGAAACCTTTATCTACTCTTACAAAGCAATCACTAGGAGTAAATCTTACTTATTGATGTGCTCAGCTATTAATCCAGGTATGCCCTCCAAAAATCCCTAAAATTACTGGAGGGTTTTTGAATGGAGAGCAACAATAAGCGTGGCCTGATTATCACTGGATAGAGTCACCGCCAGTAACAGAGGAGTATAGATGACCACAGAACCAGAGAAGAAAGGTGCAGCCGAGGCAAAAGAAGAAAAAACTAAGGAAATCACCTTTGAGTGTAAGTTCTGTGGGATGACTAAACCTCTTGATGAGATGAAAGTTCTAACTGGATTCTTCCCTCCGATTGTGGCCTGCCGAGATTGCGAAAGGAAATTACGATAGCAGCAAAGTTAAAAGCTGATTTTATAGGAGGGGAAAATGGCAAAACAATTAATTTTCAACGAAGAAGCCAGGGAATACTTCAAAAAGGGTGTTGCTACTCTAGCTGATGTGGTTAAGGTTACCCTTGGTCCCAAGGGTAGGAATGTCGTCCTACAGAGGTCCTTTATGACACCCCAGAGCACCCACGATGGCGTTACTGTAGCTAGAGACATTGAGGTAGAAGACCCCTTTGCCAACATAGGAGTCAAGCTTATCAGAGAGGTAGCCAAGAAGACCAGTGACGATGTTGGTGATGGAACAACCACAGCTACAATTCTTGCCCAGGCCATGATTCAGGAAGGCTTCAAGAATATTGCTGCTGGGGCTGATGCCATGTCTTTAAAGCGTGGTATAGAGCAAGCTACCGACTGCATTGTTGATGAACTAAAGAGAGTGGCAAAGCAGGTGACCACCAAGGAACAGATGACTCAGATTGCCTCTGTTTCGGCTCATGACCCTGAAATCGGCCAAATTATTGGGGAGGTGCTGGATAAGGTTGGCAAAGACGGTGTTGTTACCGTAGAGGAAGGTAAAGGGATAAGGTTTGAAAGAGAGTATGTGGAAGGGATGAAGTTTGACCGGGGTTACATCAGTCCTTACTTGGTCACCGATGTTGAGAAGATGGAGGCATCAATTGAGGATGCCTACATCCTTATCACTGATAAGAAGCTCTCGGCTGTCTCCGACCTCTTACCCTCCCTAGAGAAAGTGAGCGCTATAAGCAAGAACATTGTTATTATCGGTGAGGATATTGAGAAGGAGGCACTGGCAACCCTGGTGGTCAATAAGCTCAAGGGAAACCTAAATTGCCTAGTAGTCAAGGCGCCCGGCTTTGGCGACCAGAGAAAGGCAATGCTGGAAGATATCGCTATTCTTACTGACGGTCAGGTTATCACTGAAGAAAAGGGAAGGAAGCTTGATTCAGTAACTGTAGACGATTTAGGCCAAGCCAGACGGGTGGTAGCCGATAAGGATAATACCACCATTGTTGAAGGTAAAGGCTCTCAGGAATTAATCCAGGCAAGGATAAAGCAGATAAAAACCCAGATTGAAGAGACCACATCTGACTATGACAGAGAGAAGCTTCAGGAAAGATTAGCCAAGCTTGCCGGCGGTGTTGGCGTAATCAAGATGGGAGCACCAACTGAAGTCGAACTAAAAGACAGAAAACGCCGTACTGAAGGGGCCCTCTCAGCAACCAGGGCAGCGGCTGAAGAGGGCATTCTGCCCGGTGGCGGAGTGGCCTTGCTCAACGCACTACCGGCTCTTGATAAGCTTTCCCTTGAGGGTGATGAAGTAACCGGGGCCAATATCGTCAAGCGGGCACTTGAGGAACCTCTGCGCCAGTTAGCCATCAACGCTGGCCAAGAGGGCTCAATCGTTGCCGACAAAGTAAAGAACTCAGAGGCTAGCGTTGGCTTTGATGTTGTCAGGGGAGAATATGGCAATATGGAAGAGAGGGGAATAATTGACCCACTGAAGGTTACCCGCTGTGCTCTTCAGAATGCTTCCAGTATCGCCACTATAGCCCTAATTATCGAATCCTTAGTTACTGAGATTCCCGAGAAGGAAAAGGCACTACCAATGCCACCCCAGTAATCCTAAATCAGCCCATCTACAAATGGTAAACTACAAGGTCTAGGAAGGTAGGGAGGTTCACCTTATATGCCAATCTACGAATACCAATGTGAAAACTGCTCGCATCGCTTTGAGTTAAGGCAAGGTTTCAACGATAAGCCAGTTGAGACCTGCCCATTGTGCCAGGGTAATGTCAGGCGTATCCTATCGCCAACACCAATAATTTTCAAGGGGACCGGCTTCTATGCAACAGACAACCGGCGAAAGGACGGGCCGCAGCCCGATTCCGGCATGGATAAGGCTAAATTTGAAGAGGCTAAAGAGGCTGCCGATAAAATCCTTAAGAAGGAAAAAGAGTCCAAATAAACCAGCAAGAGAAGAGTTTGCAAAGGAAGAGACGGCCAAGTTCCCGGTGGCACCTTTTTAGTGAGGAAGTAACATGGCTGAAGAGCTGGGAAAAATAGAAAAGCCTTCAGTTGAGGAGTATCAACGAGGCAGAAAGCTGTATTTTGTGCCTCTTATCTACTCTCCAAAAGAACCCCAAGCTGAGTATCTCAAGATATTTGATAAATACTGGAACCAAGTAGAAGCCCAAATGACCAATCTGGAGCTAAAGCTGGGACGGATTAACAAAATATACCATGAACTAATCCCGGTGAGTGGTGAGGATGGGGTCAAAGTAATAAAAGAGTTGAGTGATAAAAGTCATCAAATTGTTACAAACAGGCTAGCCAAAGGGACACAGCTTGAAGCAACTGAAAACAACGAACTACTAACCGAATTTATGGATTGGAGTAGATGCCTGGTCATCGGTTTACAAAATCAGAAGGTATTTGCTAAGGTTTATGAATCTTATACTGAAGCCAGTAAAAAGAGAAACGAATTTGTTGCCAAACAGCTAGATGAAACCCTTAAGGATAATGAAACGGGGATATTACTGATGAGGGAAGGGCACCAGATTCAATTCCCATCAGATATCCAGGTATTTTATGTTACTCCTCCCGGCCTGGATGAGATTAAACGCTGGCTTAGAGACCACGAAGCCAAAACGCAAGGAGAGAGCTGAGATAATGCCTCAGGTCTCGCTTTCCACTATGCGAGCCAGGGGTCGGTTCAAACACATGAAAGACTTCGTGGCTAATGCTAAGGAACTTGGCTTTACCCAGATAGAACCAAACAGCACCCTCACCCCAGAAATGCTGGACGAGCTTATGGCAATCTCTGTCCCCATTTCCAGTATACACTGCCCTTGTCCTGCTTACCTCTCATCAAAAGGCACCCCGATAGCCAGCCTCTCTCTATCCTCAACTGAGGAAAGTGAACGCAGGGAAGCAATTGTTTTTGCAAAAAAGACAATAGAGCTTGCTTCTAGGGCAGGAGCCAGGGCAATTATCATCCATATGGGTGAAGTGCCAGTCAATCCTGCTATAGAAGATGAGCTGCGTAGTCTCTACAATCAGGGACTTGCCAGCAGCAAGAAGTCCTTCCAGACAAAGGGGCAACTTATCTCTGAACGTAATTCCAAAGCTCCCCACCATCTTGAAGCAGCCAAGAGAAGCCTTGATGAGCTTTGCCAATATAGCCAGCCCCTAAGGGTAATGCTGGGACTTGAGGTCAGAGTTCACCTTCACGAAATGCCAAATATAAATGAAATGGAGGAACTGCTCAGTGGAGCCAAAGAAATAGTTGGCTATTGGCATGATGTTGGGCATGCCCAAGTGCAGCAGCGGCTGGGGTTCACCCCCCACGAGGAATGGTTACGGCGCTTCCAGGATAGAATGATTGGCATCCATCTACATGATGTTCTTGGCCTCTCTGACCACCATATCCCAGGCAGAGGAGATATAAACTGGGGCATTATTGTTAAATACCTACCCAAAGGAGCCATAAGAACTTGCGAAATTAGCGAGCGGGATGACGAGAGATATATGCCCCAAGCAGTCCCTTTCCTTCAGAAAATGGGGGTACTGGGTTAAAATTATTGTTGGAGAATAACTGCAGGCAAAATAAACCCCCAACTACTGTTAAACTAACAGAACCAGCATAAACTGGCTCTTGACAAAAATTGAATAATGTGCTAAAGTGTAAGATTGTTAATTATGCCTCTTATGAATTCACCTTTTAATATCTCTCCCTTTGTTGTTAATTTTGTTCCGAATTAGTGCTTACTAATGCCAGAATGCCGCATATCTGCTTAAGGAGTTAGATTTAGGATGGTTATATCCCCAGCCCAAACCGGGAAAAAGATGCCTCTCTCCCCCAGAAAATCTTACGCCAAGCTACCAGAGATACTAGACGTTCCCAATCTGGTTGAAATTCAAGTACATTCGTTCCGATGGTTTCAAGAAGAAAGCCTAAAGCGATTACTGGAGGAAGTGTCTCCTATCAATGATGTTACTGGTAAGAGACTAGAATTACATTTCACCGACTACGAATTCCGTACCCCCCGCAACTGGAAAAATGAGGAAGAGTGTCGCCAACGAGACCTCACCTACTCAGCCCCCCTTTATGTTAGAGCCCAGCTACTGGTTAAAGAAACCGGAGAAATCAAAGAGCAAGAGCTATTCTTTGGTGACATCCCTCTAATGACAGCTAGGGGCACCTTTATCATCAGTGGTGCCGAACGAGTAGTAGTATGCCAGTTACTCCGTTCTCCTGGCATCTATTTCACTGTTACCGAAGACCCCTCCAGTGGCCGTGAATTGTGCCATGCTAAGCTTATCCCAACTCGTGGGGCTTGGCTGGAGTTTGAGACTAACCATCGGCATATAATCTCGGCTAAGATTAACGGGAAACGGAAGATTCCTATTACCACCCTCCTCCGTGCCATCGGTTACGGCGGCGATGAGCAATTACTCAACCTTTTTCTAAATGAGGATAACTCCTCTGAGCGCCAATTTATCAGGTTAGCTATAGAGCATGAACCCCTGATTAAGAGTAGGGCTGAAGCTCTAATTGACATCCATAGCAAATTACGTCCCGGAGAGCCACACAGCATTGAAAACGCCGAAAGATCGGTTAATAACTTGTTCTTTAATCCTAACCATTATGATTTAGGCAGTGTCGGTCGCTATAAGCTTAATAAGCGATTGGGGCTTAATATCAACCTGAAACAACAAGCCCTAACCAAGGAAGACATAACTGAAATAGTCAGGCACATCATCTTGATTAATAATGGCAGTGAAACCCCAGACGATATTGACCATTTAGGAAATCGGCGAGTGCGCACTGTCGGTGAGCTGATTCAAAATCAGTTTCGCATTGGGTTATTGCATCTACAACGAGTAATCAGAGAGCGCATGAGCATTACTGCTACCGAGGCGGTTACCCCCAGCGCTCTAGTTAACATTCGCCCTATCGTAGCCGCTATCAGGGAATTTTTTGGTAGTTCTCAGCTATCGCAATTTATGGATCAAACTAACCCACTGGCTGGGCTAACCCATAAGCGCCGCTTATCAGCCATTGGGCCAGGAGGTCTATCACGAGAGCGGGCTGGTTTTGATATCCGTGATGTGCACCACTCTCACTATGGTAGAATCTGTCCCATTGAGACTCCAGAAGGACCAAACATTGGTCTCATCGGCTCTCTAGCCACTTATGGCCAGCTTAACCAGTATGGCTTTATTGAGACTCCGTACCGCTGGGTTATTACCGAGGTGAGCAATAGTCCCGAGGGGCTACTGGGTAAGTCAACAAAAGAAGCAGTAATTGATGGCAAGGGTCATCCTATAATAGAAGCTGGAGCTACCATCACCCACCAGCATGTTTCTGAGCTAGCCAAGTTACCTGCTGAAACTATAAAGGTGGTACCCTGCACCGATGGCATCGTCTATATATCAAAAGACTACGATAAAGTAATAGGTAAGACAACCAGAGAGGCAGTGCTTGATGATAAGGGTAAAACGGTGATAAAAGCCGGAACTACGGTTACCTCTCGGCATATTGCCAAGCTAACCCAATTACCCCCCAGGACGATAAAGGTAGTGCCCTTCGTCTCTAATGAGGTTATCTACCTATCTGCTGACAAAGAGGAGGATTACATCATTGCCGAGGCTGATGCTCAGCTTGACCGAAATGACCAATTTATGGATAACAGGGTTGAAGCCAAGCTAGGTAGCCGCTATCTAGCGGAGGTGCCCGATAAAATTGAATTAATGGATGTGTCACCGAAACAAATAGTGAGCGTGACCACATCACTGATACCCTTCCTGGAGCATAATGACGCTAATCGTGCCCTGATGGGCTCTAATATGCAGCGGCAGGCCGTGCCCCTAATCCGTCCCCAAGTACCTATAGTAGCTACCGGTATGGAAAAGGAAGCTGCCAAGTACAGTGGAGAGGTGCTCTTTGCCAGAAATGCGGGGGTAGTAACCTCAGTCACCAGTTCACAAATCGTAGTTACTAAAGATAACGGCGAGAAGGATATATACCCACTAATGAAGTTTGTACGTACCAACCAAGGCACTTGCATTAACCAGTGCCCAGTAGTAAACAAGGGTGATCAGGTCGAGCCCGGGCAGATTCTGGTAGATAGCTCATCCACAGAACAGGGGGAACTGGCCCTGGGAGAAAATGTGCTCTGTGCCTTTATGAGTTGGCAAGGCTATAACTATGAGGACGCTATCATTATTAGTGAGCGCCTAGTTGAGAAGGATAAATTCAGTTCCATCCATATTGAGAAGTATGAAGTAGAAGCGCGGGATACTAAGTTAGGCCCCGAAGAAATTACCAGGGATATACCTAATGTAGGTGAGGAGAGCTTGCGTGAGCTTGATGAAGACGGCATTATCCGGATTGGTGCTGAGGTTGGGCCTGACGATATACTGGTAGGTAAAATCACTCCCAAGGGAGAGACCGAACTATCGGCTGAAGAGAAACTCCTGCGAGCCATTTTTGGTGAAAAAGCCAGAGAGGTAAAGGATACTTCCAAACGAGTGCCTCATGGCGAGTGGGGCAAAGTGATTGATGTAAGAGTCTTTTCCCGTGACAATGGTGATGAACTACCGGCCAAGGTTAATCAATGGGTACAGGTCTGGGTAGCTCAAAAACGAAAACTCTCGGTCGGGGATAAGATGTCGGGACGGCATGGTAACAAAGGGATTGTCTCCCTTATTGCTCCTGTGGAGGACATGCCTTCCCTTCCTGATGGCACACCAGTAGATATTATCCTTAATCCCATAGGTGTCCCGTCGCGCATGAATATCGGCCAGGTTCTGGAGACCCATTTAGGCTGGGCAGCCCAGACTCTGGGGTTCAAAGTACTCACCCCAGTCTTTGATGGTGCCAGTGATGTTGCCATTGAGGATGCCCTAGCCCAGGCCTGGCTAGCTCAAAAAGCGGGAGCAGTTAACCTTGAACCTGACAACGAAAAAGCGACGCCACAACTGGATCTGGCTAAGGCTTGGATTAACAGCCATGGCTACGAGGGAGATAAGGTGTTCAGTGACGACCACCTAGGGCAAGCGAAAGAGGTTTGCCTGCGCCTGTGGCTTGAAGAGCTGGGTATAGCTAGCCGAGACCTTGACCTTGAGGAGCTAGAACAAGCGGTAAACAGGATAAGTAATGAAACGAATCTCACCCCACCTATTACCGGCAAAGTTATCCTCCGTGATGGGCATACTGGCGAACCCTTTGACCAACCAATAACCGTAGGTAATATCTACATGATGAAGCTAATCCACCTAGTTGAAGATAAGGTTCATGCCCGCTCCACCGGGCCCTACTCCCTGATTAGTCAGCAACCCCTAGGTGGTAAGGCTCAATTTGGTGGTCAGCGCTTCGGTGAAATGGAGGTATGGGCATTAGAGGCTTATGGTGCCGCCCATAACCTTCAGGAGATTCTAACCATCAAATCAGATGATGTGACCGGTCGGGCCAAAACCTATGAGGCTATAGTTAAGAATGAGGATATCATCCAACTTGGTGTGCCAGAATCATTTAAGGTTCTGGTCAAGGAGCTACAGAGTTTAGGGCTGGCTATTGAGGTAATCAATGAGGAAGAGGAGAAGGCAGTTCCTGCTGAAGAATCTATGCCAGCCCTTAAGCTAGAAACAGAACCTAATCTTGAGGTGGAAAAAGAGGATGCTTGAAGCTAATGATTTTGATGCTATCCGTATTTCCTTAGCTTCTCCGGAACAGATTAGAAGCTGGTCCTATGGAGAGGTGACCAAACCAGAGACCATCAACTACCGTTCCCTGAAGCCAGAAAGGGATGGGCTTTTCTGCGAGAGAATCTTTGGCCCAACTAAAGACTTTGAATGCTATTGTGGCAAATATAAGAGGATTCGCTATAAGGGAGTTATTTGTGACAAGTGTGGTGTTGAAGTGGCTCGGGCCAAGGTGCGCCGGGAACGCATGGGCCATATCGAGCTGGCAAGTCCAGTGAGTCATATCTGGTTTGCTAAGGGAATACCAAACCGAATGGGACTGCTACTTGACCTATCACCACGGAGCTTAGAGCGTGTTCTCTATTTCTCTCACTATATTATCACCTCGATAGATGAGGAAGCACGTCAGCAAACAATTAAGCAGCTTGAGGAAAGCACCTCACAGGAAATAGCTAGCCGCCAAGAGGAACTGGAAGCTAAAATTGCCGAAATGGAGACAAAAGAGGCCACAGTAGAGGAAATAAATCAGCTTCAGCGCACTTTTACTAAAGAAAAGACACAACTTGAGGAGAGACTCCTTGCTGATGTGGAGCAACTAAAAGACCTCCGGATGAAAATACTACTTACCGAGAATCAGTATCAGGAGCTTAAACAGAAATACGGTCAGGTTTTTGAGGCAGAAATGGGAGCTGAAGCTATTCTGCAGATTATTAAGGGCATTAACCTAGATGAGATGCGCAACAGTTTGCTTCAGGAAATTCACTCTACTTCAGGTCAACGCCACAAAAGGGCAAGCAAGCGACTACGAGTAGTGGAAGCCTTCCGCCGCAGTAGCAATAAGCCAGAGTGGGTGATTCTAACCATATTGCCTGTCTTACCCCCTGAACTTCGCCCCATGGTTCAACTTGATGGGGGCAGATTCGCCACCAGTGACCTTAATGACCTATATCGACGAGCCATTAATCGCAATAACCGACTGCGCCACCTACTGGAAATAGGAGCACCAGAGGTTATCATCCGCAACGAGAAACGAATGCTTCAAGAAGCAGTTGATTCCCTTATTGATAATGGCAAAAGGGGACGAGCTGTTTCTATGAGCGGTAACCATATGTTGAAGTCACTCTCTGATATGCTCCGGGGTAAACAAGGACGTTTTCGCCAGAACCTGTTAGGCAAGCGAGTTGACTATAGCGGGCGCTCGGTCATCGTTGTTGGCCCAAAACTTAAGCTTCACCAATGCGGTTTGCCCAGACGGATGGCTCTGGAACTATTTAAGCCCTTCATTATCCGCCGACTGGTGCAACAAGACCTAGCTCAAAACATTAAGAATGCTCGACGACTGGTGGAGAAAGCCAAGCCGGAAGTATATGACATACTTGAGGAGGTTGTCAAGGAACGGCCGGTATTACTTAACCGGGCACCTACCCTGCACCGACTTAGCCTCCAGGCCTTTGAGCCAGTGCTTATTGATGGTAGTGCCATCCAGATCCATCCCCTAGTATGTGCTGCTTTCAATGCTGATTTTGATGGCGACCAGATGGCAGTTCATATCCCCCTGTCTAAAGCAGCGGTGAAAGAGGCCAGGGAGATGATGCTCAGTGTCCATAACATGCTATTACCAAGCTGCGGCGAGCCAATAGTAACGCCAACACTGGATATGGTGCTCGGTTGTTACTACCTGACTACCATCAGGCCTGGAGCCAAAGGAGAAGGTTCCATCTTCAGCAGTTTTGAAGAGGCCAAACTTGCCTATGAACTGGGTGTTGTTGACAACAGAGCTGAGATTGAGGTCAGGAAGCAGGATGAGGAGTCACCCGAGGCAACCCAGGGAGGAGGGGAAAGGCTTAAGACAAGCATCGGCCGCATCATCCTCAATGATGTTTTACCTGCCCAGTTAGGCTTCTACAACAGGGCAATTGATAAATCAGGCCTCAAGCAAATAGTAGCTGATTGCTATAAGCTATTAGGTGATGAAGACACGGCTGTGGTACTAGACAACCTCAAACAATTAGGCTTCCATTATGCCACCAAATCAGGCATTACCATTGCTATGAATGATATCGGGATTCCTGAGAGCAAACCAAAGTTAATGGAAGAGGCAGAAGAAAGGATTGCTATCATTGAAAGTCAGTATCGCCGTGGTTTAATTACTGATGACGAAAGGTATAGTAGTGCTATCGGAATATGGATGGAGACTACCGACAAGCTCACCAATACTATCTCCCAGACTCTTGACCGCTATGGTGGTATTTACATGATGGCAACATCAGGAGCCAAGGGGAATATTTCCCAGATCAGACAGATGGTGGGTATGCGGGGATTGATGACCGACCCCTCAGGCAGGATAATTGAGTTTCCCATCAAGTCAAGCCTCCGTGAAGGACTGGGGGTCCTGGAATACTTTATCTCTACCCACGGTGCCCGCAAGGGGTTAGCCGATACTGCACTGCGAACATCAGATAGTGGTTACCTAACCAGACGTCTCATTGACGTTGCCCAGGATATTATCACTCGGGAAGAAGATTGTGGCACAACAGATGGCATGTGGATATCAGAACCAGAAGAGAAGGGGCTGTTACCAGCATTTGAGGAGCGAATGATAGGTCGGCTGGCGGCCAGTAAACTGGTTAATCCCCATACTGGAGAAACCATCATTGAGCAAGATGAGGAAATTGATGAACAAACGGCAAATGAAATCATTAGTGCCGGGATAACCAAGGTTCATGTCAGGTCCCCCCTCAGTTGCCAGTCAAAGCATGGTATCTGCCAGCGGTGCTACGGCAGAGATCTTGCCCGTGGGCATCTGGTTGACCTAGATACCGCAGTGGGTATAATCGCTGCCCAGAGCATTGGTGAGCCAGGCACCCAGCTGACTCTACGTACCTTCCACACCGGAGGTGTGGCCGGACTTGACATTACCAGTGGTCTACCCAGGGTAGAAGAACTCTTTGAAGCCAGAACACCTAAGGGTCAGGCAATTATATCAGAAATAGATGGAGTGGCTGAGGTGATTCAGGACGAGGAAGGGAAAAGGATTAAGGTTGCCAGCTCTGATAAATACCGCGATGAATATCCTTTACCTGCTGGCTGGCAAGTGATGGTAGCTGATGGTCAAACGGTAGATATCGGAGCGGTGCTTGCCAATCCACCCCATGAGGCAGAAACCTCAGCTGAGTCAGCCGCCCTAGTTGCCGAAAACCAACCTATTCTGGCTAGAGTAGCTGGTGAAGTAGCCCTTGAAGATGAGCAGCTAGCTATTAGCTATGAGGAGAAGGAGGAGAGGGAGTATCCTGCCCCGGCTGGTGCCCACATACGTATTCAAAACGGAGATAGGGTAAAGGCAGGACAACAACTTACTGACGGCGCGGTCAACCCACAGGATATACTCCATATTCTGGGCCGGGAGGCAGTCCAGCAATACCTAGTAGATGAGGTGCAAAAGGTATATCGCTCCCAGGGAGTAAACATAAACGATAAGCACATAGAAGTTATTGCCCGTCAGATGCTGGTCAAGGTTCGCATTGAGTCTTCAGGTGATACTGCATTGCTACCCGGAGAGCTGATAAACCAGGCAGATTATGAAGAGGTTAATGCCAAAGTGCTGGCTGAAGGGGGTGAGCCAGCCACTGCCCAGACGGTATTAATGGGCATAACCAAAGCCTCACTAAACACCAAAAGCTGGCTAGCTGCCGCTTCCTTCCAGGAGACAACCAGAGTACTTACCGAAGCAGCAATCAAAGGCTCCATAGATAGGCTAGTCGGGCTGAAGGAAAATGTAATTATTGGTAGGTTGATTCCAGCCCGGTGCCCGGCTTCTAAAGAAACACCAAGCCCGGTAGTTGCTGAAGAGCCGGAGGAGCAGCTTGGTGAGGAACCAAGCCTGCTAGCTGGTGAAGAGCCAACTGTGGCATCAGAAGATACTCCTCAGCAAGATGAGAGTAATAATGATGCCTAGCTCCGCTGTTTAAGGGAAGGCTATTGATTGGAAGTTCGATTGGGCAGAAACAAAGCTGTTTTCACCAATCGAATCTTCCCAGGATTAAGAGGGGGTGAGAGAAATAGTTCGTATTGTATCCGGTAAACCCCACTCTGAGGATACATCACTTGATACCAGCCTACGACCCCGGCACTTTGATGACTTCATCGGGCAGACTAAGATTAAAGAAAATCTCCAAATAGCCATCACCGCGGCTAAAGGCAGGGGCGAGGCACTAGACCATATCCTGCTCTACAGCCCACCCGGCCTAGGTAAGACCACCCTGGCTCATATTATTGCTGTTGAGATAGGAGTTAGTATCAGGATTACCTCCGGCCCAGCAATAGAACGCAGCGGCGATATGGCTGCCATCTTGACTAACCTTCATAGCCAGGACGTGCTTTTTATCGATGAAATCCACCGCCTCAACCGGACGATAGAAGAGATACTATACCCGGCTATGGAAGACTTTGGTCTGGATATTATTATCGGTAAGGGACCAGGGGCTAAAAGCCTGCGATTAAACCTACCCTCATTTACCCTCATCGGGGCCACTACCCGCTTTGCCTTGCTCAGTCCACCCCTCAGAGACCGATTTGGTGCCGTATATCGCCTCGATTTCTATGACCAGGCATCCATAGAGAAAATCCTCCAACGCTCAGCTCGCATTCTCGAGATAGAGATACAGAGCGGTGGCCTGAAGGAAATCGCCCGCCGGGCTAGAGGGACACCTAGGGTGGCTAACCGGTTGCTAAAGCGAGTTAGAGATTACGCTCAGGTAAAGGCAGACGGCGTCATCACCCAATCAGTAGCGGTTAAGGCACTGTCCAAGCTTGAAATCGACCTTATAGGCCTGGATGAGATAGACCATAGGGTGCTACACACCATCATTGATAAGTTCAACGGGGGACCGGTGGGACTGGATACCCTAGCTGCCTCCATCAGCGAGGAAGCAGATACCATCATGGATGTCTACGAACCTTATCTTCTACAACTGGGGTTTCTGGAACGGACACCTCGTGGTCGATTAGCTACCCCACTGGCCTATGAGCACCTTGGCCTCCCTCATAACAAACAGAAACCACCCCAGATACCCCTATGGCAGGGCGACAAGTCTTCCTAAAGTAAAGAGGACAGGTTGTGTGAGGAGTTCTATTCTGGTTCATAGTTGCTGCGCCCACTGTGCCACCTATACCGTTGACTACTGGCAAAAGCAGGGCTATGAGGTCACCACACTCTGGTATAATCCCAATATCCACCCCTATATGGAGCACCAGCACCGCCTAGAAGCCATGAAATCCTTTACCCAGCAGGTGAATTTGCCGCTGATTGTAATTGAGGGTTACGACATAGTTGATTACTTCCGCCAAGTGGTAGGTCATGAAGCCCAGCGCTGCCAGTACTGCTTTAGACTGCGCCTGCTAAAAACAGTTGAAACTGCCCGCCATAAGGGCTTTAATGCCTTCACCACTACCCTGCTTATTAGTCCCCATCAGAAGCACAATCTGCTTCGGGAAATCGGCCATAACCTGGCTGAAGAAAAAGGGGGGAATTTCCTCTACGCTGACCTCAGGAAACACTACTCAGATAGCCGCCGGATGACAAAGGGACTAGACCTGTACCGGCAGCAATACTGTGGCTGTGTCTATAGTGAGTGGGAACGCTACGCTAACATAGTCATAGAATAAGTGCCACAGAAGCCAAACGAGCCGGAAGGGGAATATGGGCCAAATAAAGGGAGCCCCAATTGAGGCCCCCCTTTATTTATGGTTATGGTTTCTCGTAACAATAGGCTTTCACCACAGGGAAAAGTTGCCGATTCTACTTTCCCCCTATCTTCACCTCAAATACTTGACTCTTGAGTGAAGTTGCTTCCCATGCCCTCTTGTACACCATGGTTACCTTCGTCTCACCATCCTTGAGTGCCCGGAAAGTGAAGACCTCCACACCCCCAGCACCAACAGCATCGGATGAGGGCTTAAAAGCACGGTTAACCAGTACCAGGTAGGCTTCATCATACTCAGCCTGCCAGGAATATCCGGTAGTCGGATTTGAATCAAGGGTGATGTCAAAGGTATCGTTTACTGATACGTTCACTGCCTGGCCGGAGCCAGCTATAGCCTCTCCGTTTGCCGATGAGCAGGCACTTAGACCACCAGCCAGCATCAATACCGCCACCAGGATTGTAGTAACAAACAGCTTCCTTTTCATTCAAGTCTCCTTGCTTTATCTGTAGCTCCCGGTAGAATAGCCAGCCTGCCTAGATAGTCTTATCATGGCCGGTCTTATCCCAGATGGTTGCATCTTGGATAGTCTCATTCTAGGCAGTCCTAGCTGACATCCTTCTTCCAAATGAAGCCCCTGCTGAATGCCCTGTGAAGCACGAAAACGGAAGATATGTCGAAACAAACCTAAGCCCAGTGCCTCTGGTCGCTGCTGCCACCAGGCTAGAATTTCATCAGCCTCTTCCTGTATAATAAGTCCCTCTTCCACAGCTTCACCAAGAAACCTGATAATAGCCTCGTCCTGCATCTGTTGCCGTGCCTCGTTGAAGACAGCCTGCAACTCCTCTTCGGTTACGCCCAGAATATCAGCAACCCTGGCTAAAAACCCCTTAGCTCCTTCTTCTGTAACTACTTCTGGCTCCGGCACGGTCTCCTCCTCTTCCTGTGCCATCACCACTGTGGTGGCACCTACCATCAGTAAGAGTACCGCCACCAGTGTGGCAATAAGAACCTTCATCTTCTTGGACATTACTTTTGCCTCCTTCCAAAATTTGTTTTCACTACTATATAACGACAAAAGCGTCATTTGGTTAGCAGTAACTTGGAAAATTTTAAGAAACTACTTGGTGGTAGGACTAGTCACTCGGGTTATTGGAAGCACTTGGTGATGAATTAGTCTGTCTCTTCAAGAGCCTTAAGGGCTTGCTGGTAACCCCTCAGCGACACCTCAATGGCCTGAAGCAGGGCAGGCCTTGCCGATTCCGGTGCTCTTTCCAGTACCGCACGGAGCATAGCCGGGTTATCAGTCGCATAACGAATGAGACTCATTCTGAGTCTAGCTCGTCTAGCAGCTTGAGGAGGAACACGCCCAGCAGGTTCTCTCTCAGCACCAGGTACAGGTGCCGGCGCTGGTGTTGGTGCTGGTGCCAGCACAACATCCTCTGCTCTTCCAACAGTAGCAAGAACAGCTACCCTCACCAGCAAGGTATCCAAACGCTGGGTGAGCCACTCCACTCGCTCAGGTTTACCCTTGCTAGCCATATGAGCTATCTCGGCTACCCTCCTGTCAGCTAGCTTGGTATAGAGTTCCGCCCTACCTATATCCGAAGGGGTTAGCCTCACCCGCACCTGCTCCACCGCCAGCTTCACTGGATAGAGAGGACTATCAGGCATACTGTTGTCAGCAGCAAACACTGTGCCACTCCCAGCTAGTAGCAGAATGAGAACAACAGCCACCGCAGTTGCCCACCGCGACTGCCAGCCAAAGAAAGAGAATTTTCTCTTAGGCTTTACTGTCTGAAGTGCCGAGCGGAACTGGTATCTGGCCTTAGCAGTAAACTCAGGGCGAGGCTGGATAGCCGATACCTTCTTAACCGTCAAAGCCGTCTGGAGCAGCGGTTCAAGTTCGGCTGCCTGCTCAGGATAACCTGCCAGACACTGCTCTACTGTTTCGCCTTTATTCAGTATACGCTCCAGGCATTCGTCAAGAATGTTATTAAATTCCTCGTTCTTCATCAACCTACCCTGCTGATAGTGTTTTGCGTAAGGCACCTATGGCACTATGCTGTAGCGCCTTTACCGCTCCCTGGCTTTTACCCATAACCTTGGCTACCTGAGCAATGGATAATTCGCCAGCAAAACGGAGAGAAATTACTTCCTGCTGTGCCTTAGTCAGCTGTTTGGTAGCCAAAAGGAGCTGCTCAATATCAAATTTCTGCTCAATCACTTGCTCCGGACTACCATTGGCCGCAGTTCTCGATTCATCAAGGGGAAAAGTGACTCGCCTTGTTTTCTTTCTCAGATAATCAACCACCTGGTTATGGGCAATACGAAATAACCATGCTGAGAATGGCCTGCCCTTCCATTTGAAAGAAGAGATAGATTGGAGGGTATTGAGAAAGACCTGCTGAGTCACGTCCTCTGCCTCCATCTCATTGCCTACCTTGAGCACCACATAGCGATAAATCTTACTGAAGTACTCTTCGTATAGTTGAGCAAAAGCCTCCTGGTCCTGCTGCTGCGCTTGCCGAACCAGGCTCTCCTCATCTTGCACTTGATAACTCCCTGCTAACTAGATCCAGACTCAAGTTTTCCTTGAATCTGAGGCCCAGGCAACAATCAGATGGTTGTTATCCCGTGCATTAAGTATAACGAATAAAATAACAAAAGGATAGGTCTGCAAATTGCTGACTAATCTCACCTTTTTCATAAGTATCTTCGCCCTTCCAGATAGACACTCAGGAGACATCATTAGAGAATGAAATATGCTACAATAAAATACCAATTAGAATTCGTTAAGACTTTCAGTTGGAAACTTTCGCCAAGGGGATAAAACCTTGCCTTACTGTGTGCGTTTGATGCGTAAGGAAGATATTACCCAGGTCTCTGCCATTGACCGTGCTGCCTTCCCCACGATGTGGCCACCAGTTAACTTTCAGCGGGAACTACAAAACCGGTTAGCCCACTATATTGTAGCCTGTGAGGAAGGGAAAATGGTTGATGAACCTGAGATAGAAGCTGCCCCAGAGAAAGGCAATAACAAGTTAGCCTCCAGGATAAAGCTATTATTTAACTATGAGCGCTTCTCCAAGAATAGATTACCTCCAGCAGAGAGACAATATGTCGTTGGTTTTGCTGGCTTCTGGATTATGGCTGAGGAAGCTCATATCATCAATATCGCAACACGGGAAACTCATCGTCGCCAAGGTATAGGGGAACTGCTGCTTATTTCGGTTATTGATATGGCTACAGGGCTAAATGCTCGCATCGTTACCCTGGAAGTACGTAGCTCTAACACTACTGCCCAAAGCCTTTACCGCAAGTATGGCTTCACTCAGGTAGGCCAGCGACAGGGCTATTATACAGATAACAGAGAAGATGCCATATTGATGTCTACTGAAAACATTACCTCAACCCCGTTTCAGGCACGTCTTCAGCAGCTAAAACAAGCTCACTCTCAAAAATGGGGGATAGCTCTATACCAGCTTGCCCGCTAACCTATTGGTACCTGCCTAGCTCAGCCAGACAGTCAATAATCCTGGGTATAGTGTATGCCGCCAGGGCCCGACCTGAGCCACCACACAGGATAGTGATTAACCTACCGCAACAAACCCTATCAGCCACCTCCTTAATGAGCCTAGCCAGTTCGAGGTGGCAATCCTTGGTTATACCCTTATCTCCGTATTCACCCCGGGTAGCATCATAGCCAAACTCCCAGAAGATAAACTCAGGTTTAAAGATCATCATCCGGGGAACAAACTGCTGCTTCATCTTAGCAAGATACTCCTCATCCGAGGTCTGATACGGAATCAGAATATCTACATTATTATGACCATCAGCGTAGTCCAAGTGGCAAAAGCAGATATGGAGCACATCACCATCGTTGCCAAAGATGTCCCTAGTACCATCGCCATGATGACAGTCCGTATCTACTATGGCAAACCGCCTTATCCCCTTTTCCCTAAGAGCGGTTATCGCCAGAGCAGCACCATTGAAATAGCACATTCCACCATAAAAGTTTTTACCAGCATGATGGTCGCCAAAGCTGGTAAAAACAAAGGCGTTATCGATTTTCCCCTGCCTGATTTCCCTAGCTGCCTGAACCGTGCCACCGGCTGAATACAAAGCTGATTCATAATCACCGGTCTGCTTCACCTTCTGCACCATAATCTGAGAATGCACCTTGAGTAAGAGCTCCTCAGATACAGGTTCTAAGTAGAAAAGTCCATTACGAGAGTTGTAAACAGCATCATAATAGGAGACATTTTCCTTATCCAGAATACCAGCCAGCGCTTGAGGAAAATCCCTTAGCCTTTCCCCCTCAAAATAGGTGAAGAATATCCCAGTCCTCTTCATAAAGTCCTCCCAAATAATACCCTGACCCTAAATAGAGGTCAAGTGTTTATCGCCTGATTTGTGTTATAATTAGATACATAGACATCTAGTAGGGGCTTCGTGGTTAATACAGAGAGGTATTGAGGAGATGGGCTTACAACTCAGGTTGTATCTTCTAGTGGGCTTAATGCTGGGCATCCTGTACGCCATAATAGTAGTTATCGGTAACCTCTTTGGTGTTGGCAGTTTCCTCCCCTATGCTATCCTGGCAGTAGGACTCCTTTGCCTCCAATACCTAATTGGTCCAACAATGGTTTCCAGGATTATGAAGGTCAAAGAGGTCTCGGAGAAGGAAGCGCCTGATTTGCACCATACGGTTGGCGAGCTGGCTCAAGAGGCCAGAATAGCCAAGCCAAGGATTGGCATTTCCGAAATGACCATACCCAACGCTTTTGCCTACGGTAGAACCAGAGCCGATGCTAGGGTCTGTGTTACCCGAGGTATAATGAAACTGCTAAGCAGGGACGAGTTGAAAGCGGTTCTGGGGCATGAGCTGTCACATATCAAGAATAATGATATGGTTTTCATCACTCTTCTCAGTGTGCTACCCATGATTTGCTATTACATTGCTATTAGCTTTATGTGGTCGGGTATGTTTGGTGGCAGGGGCAGAAGTGGCAGCCAGGGCGCTAATATACTGCCCTTAATCGGAATGGGGATGCTAATCCTCTACTTCATAACCAATCTTTTGGTGCTTTATGGCTCCCGTATCAGGGAATACTATGCTGACCAGGGAAGCATCAGCCTGGGGAGTCAACCTCACTTTCTGGCGACGGCTCTTTATAAGCTAGCCTACGGAAATGCCAAAGTACCCAAGGAAGCCTACCGGAAAGTAGAGGGGATTAAAGCCTTCTTCATCAATGACCCATCACGGTCGCTGACCTCAATCAAGGAGCTAAAGGAAGTGGACGCCGATATGAGTGGCACCATAGATACCGATGAGCTAGCCGCTCTCAGAATAAAATCGGTGAGCCTGAGCTTTGGCGACAAGCTGATGGAACTATTCAGCACGCACCCCAATATGTTAAAGCGCATCAAGCGTCTTTCCTCACTGATGTTTCAGCCAGCACAATAGAGCGGCTGATTATCTACCTCTTATGGATTAACTCTAGCCCTGGCTTTTGGTCCCGTCTCAGTTACCAGAGCGCCAAAGATTACTGAAACCAGTACCACAATTGCAGCTACCAAAAATGGAATATCGTATCCAGATGTCCAGTCAACAATGTAGCCACCTAGCACACCTATAAGGTAGCTGCCGCTACTGCTTACAGCCGTTCTTAATCCCACGGCAGTGCCCAGAATTTCTGCTGGCATACCCGGCTGCTCAATTATGACCGCTGAAATGATAGGAGTGGTACTAGCCACGACTAGTCCCATCAAGAAGGAGAAAACCCAGGTAGATGGACCAAAGGGTAAATTCCACATTAGATATATTAATATGGCACCCAGCACTGGGCAAACGATAAGGAATGGTTTTCTGCGCCCAATCCGGTCTGATATGAAGGGCCCAAGTAGTCCACCAGTAACGGCACCTATGGTATTTACCGAGGCTATCGCTCCAGCAGTAGTCAGGCTTACGGAACGAGCAGTTTGAAGGGCGATTGGCAGAAGACGAGTAAAAATCTGTATTCCACCAACTCTAAAAAACATAAAGAATGCCGTCATCCATACATTAGAATACCTGGCTGCCTGCAGCAAATTCTGGATTATGGTACGTCTCTCAGCCTCTCTTCTCCTTTCTTTAGCCAGAAAGAACCATATAACAATGCCCAATAGCAGAAAACCACTGATGGAGTAGAAGGCAAGCCTCCAGTTAAAGCCAAAAATAGGATAGGTAGCACCAAAGCCGAGGGTCATCCCAGTGGTACCAGCTACGATGTATATTCCACTGGCAATTGCTATTTGATGTGGGGGGAACCATTCACGCACTAACTTGGCCAGATTGGGCATCATTATAGCCGAACCAAATCCAGAAACAATGCCAAAAACAAAAAACTGAAGATAAGTAGTAGAATACCCTCTTAAAATCCCGGAAATTCCACTGATAATCCCGCCGATAATAATCATCCGCTTCATGCCAAATTTATCAGCCAGAATTCCCCCGGGTATGGCTAGAAAGATGGAGACCATCATCGGTGCTCCCAGTGCTGCCATGAGCATACCATGGTCCATGTTTAAGTCTGCCATCAATGGTTTGGCCAAAGGTGAAGGTATTATCCTCACCCATGACTGGCATACGCCAATCACCCAGACCAGGGCAAGCATTACCCACCGATAGGAGACATACCTCTCTTCAGCCATCTCAGTCTCTTGTGCCATCCCCTTCCATGACAATTTGGGCTCACCATACTGTATTAGTGCTCGCTTGTCAACCCAGTCCTTTGTGGCAGGGTTGTTATCACTGGGGAAAAGGGTTAACTATCTATCTTTTATGGATTAACTCTAGCCCTGGCTTTTGGCCCTGTCTCAGTTACCAGAGCGCCAAAGATTACTGAAACCAGTGCCACAATTCCAGCTACCAAAAATGGAATATCGTATCCAGATGTCCAGTCAACAATGTAGCCCCCTAGCACACCTGTAAGGTACATCCCGGCACTGCTTACAGCCGTTCTTAATCCCACGGCAGTGCCTAGAATTTCTGCTGGCATACCCGGCTGCTCAATCAGGACCGCTGAAATAATAGGAGTGGCACCACCAGCAGACAATAGTCCCATCAAGAAGGAGAAAACCCAGGTAGATAAGCCAAAGGGTAAATTCCAGGTCAGGAAGAGACCTATGGCACCCAGCACCGGGCAAACGATAAGGAACGGTTTTCTAATTCCAATCCGGTCTGATATAAAGGGGACAAGCAATTGACCAGCAATGGCACCTATGGTACTTACCGAGGCTATCGCTCCAGCAGTAATCGGGTCTATGGAGCGAGCAGTTTGAAGGGCAACTGGCAGAAGACGAATGAAAATATCTAAGCCGCCAATGCTAAAAAACATAAAGAATGCCGTCATCCAGACATTAGGATACCTGGCTGCCTGTAGCACATTCTGGATTATGGTATGTTTCTCAGCCTCTCTCTTCCTTTCTTTAGCCAGAAAGAACCATATAACAATGCCCAATAGCAGAAGACCACTGATGGAGTAGAAGGCAAGCCTCCAGTTAGAGCCAAAAATAGGGTAGGTAAAACCAAAGCCAAGGGTCATCCCGCCGATAGTAGCCGTGCCGTATATTCCACTGGCAATTGCTATTTGATGTGGGGGGAACCATTCACGCACTAACTTGGCCAGATTGGGCATCATAATAGCCAACCCAAATCCAGAAACAATGCCAAAAACAAAAAACTGAAGATAAGTAGTGGAATACCCTCTTAGAATCCCGGAAATTCCGCTGATAATCCCGGCAATAATAATCATCCGCTTCAGGCCAAATTTATCAGCCAGAATTCCCCCGGGTATGGCTAGAAAGATGGAGACTATCATCGGTGCTCCCAGTGCTGCCATAAGCATACCGTGGTCCATGTTTAAGTCTGCCATCAGTGGTTTGGCCAAAGGTGAAGGTATTATTCTCACCCATGACTGGCATATGCCAATCACCCAGACCAGGGCAAGCATTACCCACCGATAGGAGACATATCTCTCTTCAGCCATCTCAGTCTCTTGTGTCATCCCCTTCCATGGCAATTTGGGCTCACCATACTGTATTAGTGCTTGCTTGTCAACCCAGTCCTTTGTGGCAGGGTTGTTATCACTGGGGAAAAGGGGGTTAGCGAATATATGAGATACCTGGGAAAAGAATACCAGTACCATAAAAGAGAAGGGAAAGAACTAAAAACTTACTTGAAGGGCTGTGCCTCTAATTAGTCAAGATTTAAGGGGCTAACTTCGGCCAAACTCTCTTTCCAACTGCTGTGAACTGAGGTGAATCACCGTCGGTCTGCCATGGGGGCAGGTGTGGGGAGTGGCTGTCTGCTCCAGCTGACGGATAAGTTCCCGCATCTCGTCATCGCTTAATATCTGCCCTGTCCTCACCGCACTGTGGCAAGCAATAGATATAGTTATACTTTCCAGCCATTTGCCCCTATCCTCACCAACTTCAGTATCAAGCAACTCTCGTATCATTCCCATCCAGTCCTTCTTATCAAGCAGAGCCGGAACCGCCCGGACTAAATAAGCCCTGTTGCCAAAAGGCTCAATGGAGAAGCCAAATTCAGCCATGTCTTGATAATACGGTTTGAGAACCTGCTCCTGTCTGGGATTTACCTCAAGGGTTACCGGCTCAAGTAGTCCCTGAACCTCTATCTCCTGTCGTGACCTCTGGTCTTTTATCTTCTCAAAAAGGATACGCTCATGGGCAGCATGCTGGTCGATAAGATACAAACCATCACTACCCTCGGCAATGATATAGCTGTTTAAGAGCTGACCCAATACCCGTAGTACCGGCAGGGATACCATTGGTATCCCAAGAGCCACCGGCGATGAGCCCGTATGCCTGGGACTAATCCCGGCTGATGACCACAAGGCCGGCCTAGATGATGGGGGGGCAACACCTGTGGTTGGCGCCGGGGCTTCAATCTTAGGCACCGGCATCTGCTCAATTAAAGCCCGTCGCACTGCCCTCTGGACAGCACTAAAAAGGGCACGCTCGTTGCGGAATTTCACCTCCGTTTTGGTCGGGTGAATATTAACGTCCACTTCCTGATGAGGTAAGGCAATATTGATAATGGCTACAGGATGCTTCCCCACCTGTAAAAGCCCATGATAAGCCTCCTCCACTGCCCGAGCCAGCAGACGACTGCTTATCCAGCGGCGGTTAACAAAGAAGCTGAGGTAGCCCCGACCTGAGCGGCTTACTGCCGGTGAGCCAACCATACCCGCTACCTGCGTTGATGAATCAGCTTGGCCACTCACCCATTGGCTACCCTGACTATTAATCTCCAGCATATTCTGGGCTACCTCTACCCCATAAACCTCAATGACGCTATCAATTAGCTGACCACTACCTGAAGTACGCAGGGCCACTTTACCGTCAATAAGCAGGGTAAATTTAACCTCAGGGAAGGCAAGGGCATATTGGGTTACTACATTAGCGATATGGCTACTCTCCGTCGCCAGTGATTTGAGGAATTTTAGTCTGGCCGGCACCTTACGAAAAAGATTCCTCACCGTAATGGTAGTTCCCGGAGAACGCCCCTGACTCCTCCGGTCAACGACAGCACCATCCTCCAGGCTAAGATAAGTCCCTGCCGACTCGTTAGCAGCACAGCTGACAACCTCTACCTGAGCCACGGCCACAATGCTGGGTAGTGCCTCACCACGAAAACCAAGGCTGGCAAGAGAGTCCAAATCACCCAGATTGCCTATCTTGCTGGTAGCATACCGCTCAAAGGCAAGCTCCACCTCACTGGAAGGAATGCCGGCTCCATTATCAATTACCCGAATCAGACTCGCCCCACCACCCCTAGCTTCAATAGAAATCTGGCTAGAGCCAGCGTCCAGCGAGTTCTCCACCAGCTCCTTCACCACTGAGGCCGGCCTCTCCACCACCTCCCCGGCAGCAATCCGGGCTACTACTTCCTTATCTAAGACTTTTATTGGCATCTTAAACTCAATTGTACACGCTTCCGTGTAACATGTCAAGGGTTACCCTATCTTCTCCAGTCGGGCGAAGCTGGCTAATAGCTTTTTGAGTCCCACCTCATCAAAAACAACCTCAACCTCAGCATCGTCGTTTGCCACCCGGTAGCTGACCACTATCCCATCACCAAAGGTGTTATGGCGGACATGGTCGCCAGCCTTCAGTTCCAAGTTAACCACGCTGGGAGCAGAAGGTCTGTTCCATGAATACATCGCTGGGGCAGCTAAGGTCTCCTCACCATGCCACAGCCCACCGGACGAGATTAGGTGTTGGGGAATGTCATTCAGGAAGCGCGATGGTGGGTTCACTGTGCTGCTCCCCATCAGACTACGGCGGAAGGCACGAACCAGATAAACCCTCTGCTTGGCTCTGGTTACCCCCACATAGCACAGTCGCCTCTCCTCCTCCATCTGCTCCGGGTTGTCAAATGACCTAAAGTGGGGTAGGATTCCTTCCTCCATACCGATGATAAAGACCACCGGGAATTCCAGACCCTTAGCCTGATGGAGGGTAATCAGGGTTACCGTATCCACACTTTCGTCAAGTCCATCCACATCAGATACCAGAGTTACCCCCTCAAGAAAGGCAGTCAAGCCCTCGGGAGGCGGCAAATCACGATATTGCTGGGCTACGGTGCGAAGCTCAAGGATGTTGTCCCAGCGTTCCTCACCCCCTACCCCACCCAGTATATACCCCTTATAACCTGAAGTTTCCACCACCAAGTCAAATAAATCCACCAGGTTTAGTTCCTGACTGCGGGTAGTAAATTTCTTTATCAACCGGCCAAAGCCAGCCAATACCCGGGTGCTACGAGAGTTAAAGGGGTGCTGGCTTTCCTCACTATTCGCCAGCTCAGCAACAAGTTGTAATGCCTCATACTGAGAGAGGTCCAGGGAGTTTGCCCAGCTGGATAGCTCACTCAGAGTGCGCTGCCCGATACCTCGCCCGGGGACATTGATTACCCGCAACAGGCTAACAGTGTCATGCGAATTCTGGATAAGCCTGAGATAAGCGATAATATCCTTAACCTCTCGCCGCTCGTAGAAACGGGTACCAGCCACCAGCTTATAGGGCGTCCCATAACGAACAAACGCCTCCTCAAGAACCCGAGACTGGGCATTGGTGCGATACATTACAGCACAATCGCCAAGGCGAACCTTACCCTGCCCTACCAGACGCTCTATTTCATTAACCACAAACTGGGCTTCTTCCTGCTCGGTATAGGTCTCAACCACCACAGTTGGCTCGCCGGGTTCATTCTCTGTCCACAGGTTCTTGGGTTTACGCTGCTGATTGGCTGAGATTATATTAGAGGCGGTTTCTAAAATCATCTCGGTGGAGCGATAATTCTGCTCCAGTAAGACAACCTTAGCCTCGGGATAGTCCTTCTCAAAGCTGAGGATATTACGCAGGTCGGCAAAGCGCCAGGAGTAGATTGACTGGTCAGGGTCACCAACAACACAGATATTGCGGTACTTCCCACCCAGTTGCTTTATTAGTTCATACTGAACCAGGTTAGTATCCTGAAACTCGTCTACCAGAATATGCCGGTATCTTGTTTGGTATCGGGACAAAACCTTGGGGTTGCTTTTGAATAGCTGCACCGCTTTCATTAATAAATCATCAAAATCAAGGGCATTGCTCTCTGCCAGTAGCTGCTGATAGCGCTCATAGACCCGCCCCACCACCTCATCAAAATAGCTACGACCGCGCTGAATATGGTCTCCCGGGGTTAATAAACGGCTCTTAGCGGCACTAATTCCCGAGGCTACAGCCCGAGGGGCATATTGCTTGGGGTCAAGACCTACCTCCTGAATACTCCGCTTGAGCAGGCTTATCTGGTCATCCTCATCATAGATAACAAAGCCGCGGTCAACACCTATTGCCTTGCCCTCAATGCGCAGGATACGGGCGCAAATGGCATGAAAGGTACCCAGAGTTAAATCCTTGACCGAACCGCTGACCAGTCGGTGAAGTCTTACCGCCATTTCCCTGGCCGCCTTATTGGTGAAGGTAACCGCCATAATGTGGCGAGGTCTGACCTTACAAACGGTAACAAGGTAAGCCACCCGATGAGTGATAACCCTGGTTTTACCGCTACCAGGACCGGCTAGGATGAGCACCGGCCCACTAATTGCCTCTACCGCTTCCTTCTGTGCTGGATTAAGCTCCGCCAAAACATCCATTTAACTAATTATAGCATCAGGGATAAACGGTTGAAAGCCAGCTTAATTACAAAGATACAGAGCAGACCTTGTTGACACATCTAAGGGGAAGGTATATACTATATGCGTAAATGCGCATATGCAATTATAATCTGGAGAGGGGAATATGCGAGACTTGATTAGGGCAATGAAGGCACTCTCTGATGAGACAAGACTCAGAATCCTGAAGATTCTCTTTGAGAGAGAATGCTGTGTCTGCGAGGTCATGCAGGCTCTGGATATATCCCAGTCCCGGGCTTCGCGTAATCTTGGCATCCTTCAAGATGCCGGCTTCCTGAAGGCAAGAAGGGACGGAACCTGGATAATTTACTCCGTAGATTGGCAAGCAGCAAATGGCTATGCCACTTCACTGGCTAAGCTGCTCAAGACTTCCCCTATCAACAACGAGCTACTGGCTCAAGATAAAGAAAGGCTAAAGCAAGCCTCACGGACGGGTCCAAGACCTAGAAGGGTTAGGTAAAACATGGCAGAAAGAAAACTTGGTTTATGGGAAAAGTCTCTAACTCTATGGGTCGCCTTGTGTATCGGCGCCGGCACAGCCTTGGGCAGGATATTTCCCCAGATTTCTGATATCTTAGCCAAGCTAGAGGTAGCTAATGTTTCTATTCCAATTGCCATCTGTTTATTTGCCATGATATACCCCATAATGGTGCAAATAAGCTTTGAAGAGATTAAGAAGGCAACTCGCAGTCCTAAGCCAATAGCCCTTACCTTATTTGCCAATTGGGTGATAAAACCCTTCACCATGGCCCTGTTTGCCTGGCTTTTCCTGAGTGTAATTTTTGGCCGCTTTTTAACGCCAGAGCAAATTCAGGAATATCGGGCTGGCTTAATACTCCTAGGAGTAGCACCATGCACAGCTATGGTTCTGATGTGGAGCTACCTGGCACGGGGTAATATGGGACATACCCTGGTTATGACAGCCATAAACTCACTGACGATGGTACTGCTGTATGCCCCACTGACTATGTTTCTGCTGGGTATCTCAGGCATACAGGTTCCGTGGGAAACAATAGCCCTATCTGTAGCCATATATATCTGCACACCATTAGTAGCTGGCTACCTAACTAGAAGTCAGGTAATTAAACGCAAGGGTATGGAGTGGTTTAACACCAGACTAGTCCCTGTTTTGGGCAAAGTATCAATTATTGCCCTCCTGGTAACACTAGTGGTGCTCTTTACCTTTCAGGGCTACTTGATTATCGAGTTGCCTGCCATCATAGGCATGATATCTTTAGGGATATTGGTCAATATACTGGTTGTATTTGGCATCACCTATATCGTGGCCAGAATAATGAAACTGCCTTATGAAGATGCATCACCGGCAGCGATTATTGCCGGCAGCAATCACTTTGAAGTGGCTATTGCCGTAGCTACCACCCTCTTCGGCGTAACCTCAGGGGCAGCCTTAGCCACAGTGGTTGGGGTTCTGACCGAGGTCCCGTTTATGCTCATTCTGGTACAGCTGTGCAAGGCAACTAAGGGTGCATTTAGCCGAAAACCACAAATTAGCGATACTGCGCTGGATTAAGCTCCGCCATAACATCCATTTAACTGATTGGAGCATTGGCAGAGGCGAGTTCAAAGGAGCAAAAAGGAGTTTCACGAATTTTCTGGAAACAATTCCTATCTGATTAGCTTTAGAATTGTTTCCAACTTTATGTCAAGTTTCCATTAGTGAGGTTGTTTAACAACCTCTTTTGGAAGGGCTTAACAGGGGGGTGTTAAGGAACAATTTTCGCCGGAGACGCTTCAATGACTTGCCTTTCTTCTTCGGTAAGTCCATAGAGGTCATAGACAAGGTTATCTATCTCCTTATCAGTTTGCTCAATTTCCCTAAGAAGCATCTATTGTAAACAATGTGTGGTATAATATTTAAAACTGCCTAGTAATGGTAGATATAAGACTTCAAACCTTGAAGAGGCGTGATACAGTGATAGTCCATAAAATTCGCATGCAAAATTTTGGGAGCCTGCGGGATGTTCTCCTTGATAAGTTAGGTAATTTTGTTGTCCTGTTGGGTAAAAATGGTTCCGGTAAATCCTTCCTATTCGAGGCTCTACACCTGTTTTTCAATGAGTTTAATACTATAGGAGGAGCAACAGCAGTAGGAACGGATGACAACTTGTGGCACGGGAGAATAACTACTGAGCCAGTGCAAATCGATTTAACACTTGCATTTAATGACGGCGAGATAAGGAGGATTTTTGCCCTTCCCGGAAAGCTATTGGACAATATTAAGAAGGCATGTTCTTCTGAGGAGGCATTCCGCCAAATCGAGATTTCCCGTAGTATTACCTTCAATGGCAATTGGAGAACCAACTACATGAAATGGGCTGATATCGAAATCATCAAAGATGATGAGACGGTAGGTACAGAAAAGTTGGCTACGTTGCAACAAAAGCCACAGACATTGAATGCATATCAGTTTGCCTTTTTCACACCGGAGTATTCTGCTGATAACATAGGTGGGGATAGACTCTTACTTCACCCAGCAAAGAAGGTTGCTTACTACAGCAACGCTCAAATAGACTCGCTTGTCTCCATAGGCGTTATCAAGGCTGTGAAGGTATATTCTGCCCCAGCATTCAAACAAATAACGGACTGGCGGGCATGGGCAACAAAGGAGGGATATACTATTGTTGAACATCCCCCCACTCCTGAAGAGGCTCCACAAATCCATGAAGCACTTGCTAAACCTGCTGAGCTTACCACCGCTATCAGCCAAGCTACTTCAAATCTAACACAGTTGATTAAGGGTAACTTTAAGCTCATACAGGCAGCAAGGGACGCACAAACAACCTCTGGAGTACGTACTCCCCTCTTAGAACAGAGTACATTAGATTTACTAAAAGAGTTATCAGTGAGTAGAAAACCAAGAGATGAGAGAAAATGGAATAGGTATAGGTCTGGGGCTGAACCACTTATCAAGAAAAACTTAGAACCCAATCCCGAGCAGCTGCTCATTCGAGACGGTGGCCTCCGATTGCCTCCAGCGTACATAGGTGGCGGTGAGCAAGAAATCTTAGCCTTTCGGTGGTGGTTCCTCAATGATAAAGAGATTTTTGCAATAGAAGAACCAGAAAACCACTTGCACCCGAAGCTATGTAGAGAAATCTATAGATTTCTCAAGCAACAGTCGCAAAGCCATCAGGTTTTTCTTTCAACTCACTCACCGATGTTTGCAGATAAGACAGATATACGTAATAACTGGGTAATGATGTATCAGAGGTCTCAGGAAGAAGAATATGGAGAGTCAAAAATTCAACAGATAGAAACGAGGGGTGATTTGAAATTGGCTTTGGCTGAGCTTGGTGTTCTACCCAGTGATATATACTTGAAAGACTTCATAGTCTTTGTCGAAGGTGGGACTGAACAGATGGCAATCCTCCCAATCCTGGGTTCTAAGCTGGGAGTAAATATGGAGGATAATATAGGTGTGCTCAATATAGGTGGAGATTCAAACCTTGAACATTATCTGAGAGTATACCTTGAGATTGCGGAGTATGCCCCCGCAGACTACATGGTAGTTTTAGACAAGCACAGCAGTAACCTAGTCTTAACATTGTCTAAGGAGATGGGTATAGAGACTAATAAATTCCGCGTGTGGCAAAAAGGCAGCATAGAGGATTATTACCCTCAGGACATTGCTATAGAGGCTTTGAAGGAATTGTTTGGTGTCGAAATAGATACAAAGGGCATTAACAAGAGGGAACCGCTCGATAAAGAACTCAAACGGATATTAGAAAGCCAAGGCAAGATTCGTAAAAGATGGAAAGTAGAAATTGGCACCTATGTGGCGGAAAAAATTGAAATCAAAAATATACATAGAGAAATTAAAGATGTTTTTAATTTTATCAAATCCCACGTAGAGAATTAGTATCGCAACCTAGCGGTGATAGATATACAGGGGTTCGTTATCAGTAATGAGCCTCCCTGATTTGGAGAGAGCATCCCTCAGGTGCCTGGGCAAAGAGAAAATCCCTCGGTGGGTCAGACCACAAGCCAAATTTTATAACAATATATCTGTTTTAGCGATACTTTTTAATCAATCTTTAGTAGATAAGCAGCCACAGTTGCCTACCCTACCCGCAAACCATTATAATAGCAAGGAAATAACTATAGGGAGCAGGTACTTAAATGCCGCGATATGGACTGGAAAGCATTCGTAACATTGTTCTGTTGTCTCATTCTGGCGCCGGTAAGACATCACTAGCCGAAGCAATCTTATTTAATGCCGGAGAAATTACCCGACTAGGTAAAGTTGATGACGGGACTACCACCTCAGATTATGACCCTGATGAAGTAAAGCGTAAGATTAGCCTCACCCTGGCTATACTTCCCTGCCAATGGAAAGAGGCTAAGATTAACATCATTGATACTCCCGGTTATTCCGACTTTGTCGGTGAGGTCAAAGCAGGAATGCAGGTCAGTGAGGGAGCCGTCATCGCCATATGTGCCGCCTCAGGGGTTGAAGTTGGCAGTGAGCAGGTGTGGTCATATTGTGCTGAAGCTAATCTTCCTCGCCTTATCTTTATTAACAAGATGGACCGCGAGAATGCTGACTTCTATCGAACTGTGGAGGACATCCAGTCGAAGTTTGGCTCCAGATGTATACCACTCCACTTACCGATAGGTGCCCAGGATGGTTTTCAGGGCGTGGTTGACCTGCTGACAATGAAAAGCTATATCGGTTCTGAAGGAAAGGAAGCTGAATTACCCTCCTCAATGCAAAATCAAATTGATTCCTTCCGGGAAAAGCTGGTAGAAGCCATCGCTGAAATCGATGATAAACTTATTGAGAAATACCTCGATGGCAAAGAATTGAGTCTGGAGGAGCTTGGTGATGGCTTGCGGCAAGCAGTAGCCAGTGGCCAGGTCGCCCCAATATTAGTTGGCTCAGCAACCAAGAATATAGGAATCACCTCGCTTATGGACGCTGCCTACAATTATCTACCTTCACCAGCAGAGAGGGAGGTAACTATCGCCGGTGATTCAGGTAAGCCACCAACAAGTATTAAGCCGAGTCAGGATGCCCCCCTAGCTGCTATAGTGTTTAAGACCAGTGCCGACCCTTATGTGGGTAAGCTTACCTACTTTCGCGTTTATGCCGGCGTCATTGAGAGCAATTCCCAGGTGTGGAATGCTGAGCAAGGTGAGGCAGAGCACATAGGTCAGCTCTTTGTTATGAGAGGCAAGACCCAGGAGCCAGTATCTCAGCTTAAAGCAGGAGATATTGGAGCCGTAGCCAAATTAAGCTTAACCGGTACTGGAGACACCTTGTGTAGTCGGGATAATCCGATAAAAATTGCTCCTATTCCTTTTCCTGAGCCTGTGTTTAACGAAGCGGTGTATCCTAAGACTAAGTCCGACGTAGATAAGCTGGGCACGGCACTATCGCGGATGTCTGAGGAAGACCAGACTATTCGTGTGCTCAGAGATGCAGATACCAGCGAGACCATTCTCTCCGGTATGGGTGAGACTCATTTAGAAGTGACCGTAGACAAAATGCAGCGCAAGTTTGGTGTCGGTGTGGAACTAAAAACCCCCGGGGTTCCCTACAAGGAAACTATTACGGTAGCGACTAAAGCTGAGTATAAACACAAAAAACAAACAGGAGGGCACGGTCAATACGGGCACGTCCTTCTGGAAGTGGAGCCTTTGCCCCGTGGTAGCGGCACTGAGTTTGCTAAGAGGGTGGTAGGTGGTTCTGTGCCCAGGAATTATATTCCGGCAGTGGAAAAGGGAGTTAATGAAGCCATTCGGGATGGAGCACTGGCTGGTTACCCGGTGGTCGATGTAAAGGCAACACTCTATGATGGTAGCTTTCACCCTGTCGATTCTTCAGAGATATGCTTCAAAATTGCCGGGGCGCAGGCACTGAAAAAGGGACTAACTCAGGGGCAACCCATTCTTCTGGAACCGATAACGAATATTAAGGTAACAATTCCCGAGGAGTTTACCGGCGATATTATTGGTGACCTCAATAGCAAACGAGCCAAGGTACTGGGAATGAACCCTGAGGATGGGAAAAACGTTATTGAGGCTCAAGCACCCCTGGCCGAGGTCTTGCGCTATGCCATAGACCTGAAGTCAATAACTCAGGGCAGAGGGAGCTACACCGTAGAGTTCAGCCATTACGAGGAAGTGCCGTCTCACCTCACCCAGAAGATTATTGCTGAAAAGCAAACCAAGAAGACCTAAATTTTATCCAGTCAATAGTTCCTTAACCTTCTCAGCGAAGGCGGGTATTACCTTTTTCCAGTCTCCAACCACGCCATAGTGGGCTAGCTTGAAGATATTGGCTTCGGGATCTTTATTTATGGCTATGATATTCTTAGCACCAGAGCAGCCAGACATATGCTGACTGGTGCCAGACAGAGCTACCGCAATATAAAGGTCAGGGGCAACAATCTTGCCGGTAAGCCCTATTTGCAATCCGGCTGGCACCCAATCATTGTCACAGGGGGGTCGGGTAGCGCCAACAGCTCCCTTTAGCAACCTGGCCAGCTCCTCCAGTTGCTTAAAGCCTTCAGCACTGCCGATGCCCCTACCGCCACCAACTACTACTTCAGCATCCTCCAGCTTTATTCCCTCTACCTCCTGAGATACCCTTTCCAGAACCTTGGTTCTTATCGCTGACGGGTCTAAGCCAGCCTCAATAGTAATGACCTCCCCTTTCCTTGAGGCATCTAGCTTCAGGGGTGACATGGTTTTAACTCTGACCGTAGCTATCTGTGGATACGACTGGGAAGTGAATACAGCCTGGGCGTTCCCTCCATAGACAGGTTTGGTCTGCAGCAGCTGCTTTGAGTCAGGGTCAATAGCCAACTCCAGGCAGTCCATTGAGGCAGCAGTATCCAGTCTGAAGGCTAACCTGGGAGTTAAATCACGACCAATAGTGGTTTGCCCCAAAAGGATAATCTGGGGCATGACCTCTTTAATTACCTTCTCGGTAGCTAACACATAGGCATCCGACTGGTAGTCTTTGAGTAGTGGGTCATCAACAACATATACTTTATCGGCACCAAAGGCGATAGCTTCCTGGGCTAAACCACCTACCTCACTACCCATCAACATAGCACCTAATTCCTCGCCCAGGTCATCAGCTAATCTTCGGCCACAACCCAATAGCTCAGTGGTAATGGCCGCTAGTCCCCCTTCAGTAATTTCACAAAAGGCGATAATACCTTTATATTCAGCCATAAGATTTACCTCCTTGATACAGATGATGAAAATTCAGCAGTTTAGTTACCGGTGGAAAACCCTCTACAATATCTTATTCTCCCTGAGTTTCAGGGCTAGATTAACCGCTGCTTCTTCAGGGCTTTCCCCTTCTAGAATCTGGCACTCGCCTTCATGGACTGGTTGGAATAGCTTGACCAGCTTGGTGCGCCGGCCAGCGGCACCAATTTGAGATGGCTCAAGGCCAATATCGGCTGGCTTCCAGATGAGAGGCTCCTTCTTTTTCGCTGCCATAATCCCCTTTATCGTTGGATAGCGAGGCTCACCAAGCTCATTGCTTATTGTAATCAGGGCCGGCAAAGATACCTCAACCACCTCATAGCCATCAGGAATTACCCTCTCTATTCTTGCCTTACCACCGGTAATGTCTATTTTCTGGGCTAAGGTAACACTGGGAAACCCCAAAATCTCAGCAATGCCTGAACCTACCTGCCCGGCATTCCAGTCAGAAGCCTCACGCCCGCAGAAGATAAGGTCATATTCACCAATCTTTTTAATAGTCATAGCCAGGGCATAGGCTGTTGACCAACTATCACCATCAGCAAAAGCCTCACCCTCAAGCAGGACAAGCTCATCAGCCCCCATAGAGAGTGGTTTCTTTACCACCTCCCGTAGCAGATTGCCACCCATACTGATAACCGTGATTTTACCGCCTCGAGCATCCTTAATTCTAAGGGCTGCTTCAAGAGCATATTCACCATAGGGGTCAATTACTGGTGCCATGCCCGATGGCGGCACTGCCTTATCTCCAGCCGGGTCAATCCTAAAACTGGCTGGTGGTGCTTCAGGGTCAACCACCTGCTTAACGCAGACAACCATATCCACTGTGTCTATCCCTCCTCTTGCTTACAGTTTGCCCTTAGCCGTAAGGTAAAAGCTAACTAATTAATTTATCATCACGGTAGTCTGGTGTCAAACTGAATCACAGCAGCTCATTGGCAACTTTACCCGACAGTGCTTCCCAGTTCAGGCTTACGACGTTGTGGGAGAACTCCTTAAATTAGTTATCTGGAGTCACTAAGTAAGAGTTAAGCCTACCACCCGGTCTATACCACTTAAATCCGGGGTGACCTCAATGCTGGCTGACGGGAAAAGACGACGCAAAAGGGTAGTTACCGGCTTCCTCTGCCCCTGCCCGATTTCCAGAAGTAAGCTCCTTTGAGGATTAAGCCTGCCACTTAGCTGCTGGCAGAGCTTTCGTATTCTTTTCAGTCCGTCTGGACCCCCATTCAAGGCCAGCACCGGCTCAAAACTTCCTGGACCGATTTGAGGTAGTTCTGATTCTTTAACATAAGGCAGGTTAGCCACTATCAGGTCAACCGACTCAGGCAAAGGGGTAAGCATATCACCCAGGAGAAGATTAACTCTATCTAGCACCTTATGTTTTCGGCAGTTAAATCGGGCAACCTTGAGTGCCGGGGCTGATACCTCGGTGGCATAAATCTTAGCCTGAGGCAGATTCAGCGCCAGGCTGATAGCAATAGCACCACAACCAGTGCCAATCTCAGCCATAGTAGATATAGGACGGTTTTGGGCTAAATTGAGGGCTTTTTCCACTAACAATTCACTTTCTGGTCGAGGGATAAGAACATCATGATTAACATAAAAATCAAGACCGTAAAACTCACGATGCCCCGTTATATAGGCAGTGGGCTCACCACTTAGGCGGCGTTTAATTAGACACCAGAAAGTCTTCTCTTGTTCAGGATTTAGCTCATGGTTGAGGTCTAGATATAATTGAACTCGGCTTATCTTCAGGGTGTGCCTCAGCAGGAGCTCGCTCTCCAGAGAAGCATCTTCAATGTTACTGGCGGTAAGCATTCTCCTAGCCCCACTGAGAGCCTGCTTTAGGGTCACACCAGTTGCTCTTCTAGCTGCTTCGCTTGTCATTAGTGGCCAGGGCATTAATAACCTCGTCAAGCTCTCCTTCAAGGATTCGGGGTAGCTGGTGAAGGGTCAGACCAATACGGTGGTCGGTAACCCGATGCTGGGGGAAGTTGTAGGTTCGTATCTTTTCGGAACGGTCACCGGTGCCTACCTGGGAACGTCGCTGCTTGGTTATCTCCTCTTCTTGTTTACGCTGTTCAATATCCAGAAGCCGAGCTCGGAGCACCGCCATTGCCCTTGCCCTGTTCTTTACCTGGGAGCGTTCGTCCTGACAGGCAGCAACAAGCCCTGTGGGCAAATGAGTAATGCGGACAGCGGTGGCTACCTTATTGACATTCTGCCCCCCGGGTCCGCTACTATGATAGAAATCAATTTTTAAGTCATCAGGCTTGATAGACACTTCCACTTCATCCGCCTCAGGGAGAACAGCTACCGTAGCTGTTGAGGTATGAATTCTACCCGAAGACTCAGTAACCGGCACCCGCTGCACCCGGTGAACCCCCCTCTCATACTTCAAGCGGCTAAAGGCACCCCTACCCTTTATTTCAAAGATAATCTCCTTAAAGCCACCTATGCCGCTCTCATGACTAGCAATAATATCTACTTTCCAATCTTTAGCTTGAGCATAATGGCTATACATACGGAAGAGGTCGGCGGCAAACAGTCCTGCTTCATTACCACCGGCTCCAGCGCGGATTTCAACAATGATATCCTTTTCGTCATTAGGGTCCTTAGGTAGTAGAGCCAGCTTTAACTCTTGAAGTAAACCCTCTTGCTGCGAAGTAAGCTTTTCTACTTCCTGCTTGACCAAGGCTACCATCTCCTTGTCCAGAGCGCCGTCCAGCATTGCCTTTGTCTTGTCTAGCTCCTCAGAAATTGCCTTGTATTGCCGGTACTTTGTTACCACAGGCTCAATGCTAGCCTTTTCCTGAGCCAGTGTCTGTAGCTGTTTCAAGTCGGACGCCACCTCAGGCATCGCCATTTGCTGATTCAACTCCTGGTAACGCCTGTCTATTCGCTCTAATCTATCCCACATAGTAAATCAACTCCCACCAAACTAAATTATAGCACGGGCATAGATGGCACTCAAACAATGCCGGGGAAGGTTGAGAGGGATGGTAATAAGGTATTGGCAGGGCTAGGTATCTACTGTAGTCCCGGGCTCAATCTTACTGCCTGGATCCAATTTACAGCCACTGAGCAGGGTCACATTATCACCCAGCACTGAACCGTCCGTAATGCAGCAATTAGGGTGAAGGTGGCAATTATTAGCTATAATGGAGTCTCTTACCGTAGCTCCCCGCCCTATTTGAACATTACTCCAGATTACGGAGCCTGTAATCACAGCTTCCGACTGGACTGTGCAACCAGAGCCAATAACCACCGACCCTGTTAGCTTAACCTTACGCCCAATAGTGCAGTTATCGCCTATCACCACCCGCCCCTCTATCTGGGCAGTGGGATGGATGATAGTCTGTTTCCCAACACGCATGCCTTCCCTCGTAGTAAAACCACCCCAGTTTAGACGACATTTACCACTGAGCAGGTCCCAGTTTAGCTGGAAATAGCTCTCCGCAGTGCCCATATCCATGAAGTAACCAGAAGAGGAAAAGGCATAAACCGGTTCACCCCTTTCCAAGAGTAAGGGGAACAGGCCACGCTCAAAGCTATAATTAGTTTGAGGAGGGATATAAGCCAGAACCTCAGGCTCCAGTACATATGTGCCAGCATTTATCATCCTGGTGGTTACCTCACTCCAGCTAGGCTTTTCCAGAAAGCGGGTAACCCTGCCCTGGGCTTCCATTTCTACTACACCATACCGCGTGGGGTCTTCCACAGGAGTAAGGGCAATTGTTGCCTTGGCTTTTCTCTCCAGATGAAAGTTTATCATAGCGGTAATGTCCAGGTCAGTGAAGATGTCTCCATTTAGCACCAGGAAGGTCTCATCTAGATGCTTTTCGGTGTTCTTCACTGCCCCAGCCGTTCCCAAAGGGGTATCTTCTATTATATAGCTAAGCTTGACCCCAAACTGGCTACCATCTCCAAAATAGCTTTCCACAGATTGCGTAAGACCCCTTTGAGTCAGGACTATATCCTTTATGTGATAATGGTTAAGATAGCCAATGACATACTCTAAAAATGGGGTATTAAGCACGGGAACCATAGCCTTAGGGGTATTGCAAGTGAGCGGACGCAGTCTAGTCGCTTCCCCACCTGCCAGGATAACTGCCTTCATTAGTATCCCTCTCCACGTCCTTAGCTTATAACAGAGTAGTATACAAGTACAATTTAGATTTTACCATAACCCAACTATCAAGGTAACCGCCCTAAGCAGAGTAACATATTAAAGGGTATGGATTAGAGCAGGTGTGTGATCATAACTAGCGTAGATGGTAGGAAGAGGGTCGCTATGAGCAGGGTTGGTTCCCTGAAAGGCGGTAAAATGTTAACCAAACAGACTTATGAACTAACAGAAGGGAGCAGGTGCTTGCAATAATGGTTATTTGTCTCTATAATAAACGCGGTAGAGGAATAACATAGAGATACATTCCCCAGCCGAGTAAAAATTGAAAGGAGAGGAGAAACTAAGTTGGGAATAGCAGTAACGATTGACCGATCTAAATACAATCTCTTTCGATGGAGGTATGAGCTTAGTATACCAAAGAAGGTAGCTTTAGCATTTGGTATGGCTTGTCTCACCGGGCTTCTGGCTCAGGTCAAGTTTCCACTTCCGTGGAGTCCGGTGCCGATAACCGCTCAAACCTTTGCCGTGCTTCTTGCCGGTGTGCTCTTGGGAAGGTGGTGGGGAGGGGTGAGTCTGGCTATCTTTGCCGGGCTTGGTGCTGTTGGGGTTCCCTGGTTTTCGGGCTGGGCCAGTGGGCTCGTTCCCACCGGAGGATACATCATCGGTTTTATCCTGGCTGCCCTCTTCTTGGGTCATTTTACCGATACCTATGTTAGGTCAAGAAGCTTCCTGAGCATGTTAGGGCTCATGCTTTTCGCCAACTTCATCCTGATTTATGTTCCCGGGCTTATTTGGCTTGGGCTATGGCTTAATGTAGTAGCCGGAGCACCGGCCGAATCCTTTGCAGCGCTTTTGGGTATGGGAGCTATTCCCTTCATCCTCGGCGATATTACCAAGGCCATCCTGGCGGCTGCCGCAGCCAGGGGAGTAACACCTAAACAGGCGTACAATGGAGAAATAGACAAAGGTAAATGGGCAAGTTGGCGTCTCCCTTGAAGATTTGAGGCATCAAGTAGAATTATTATTAGCGGGCGGTTAGCTCAGTTGGTTAGAGCGCTGCGTTGACATCGCAGAGGTCACTGGTTCAAATCCAGTATCGCCCACTTTGGGTAGGAAGAGGCAAACTACCCCGACCCTGGTCAAAGCCCACACAAACTGTCAAGTTTGAGAGGGTTCCTTCCCGAGCTTGCTATTCCCCTCCTTTTCCTCATCCAAACTCTAATCTTCCGTCATTAGACTACTGAATCAAATGCGGTAACGTCTTCCAGCGGGCTTCTTGCCCAACGAGTTCGTTGTTCTTTATCAGAGAATGTCCCACATCCATACTTTGGCATACGTCTATATAGTCTTGCTTCCCCAAATATAAGCGGTGGGTTAAAACTCCGAGTAGGCCACCTACTCCAAAGAAGATAGCCCCCGCACCGGAGCAGAACATGAGAATAAGTCCGGGTAGAATTGCCTGGGGAAGGGGCTCACCTTCCGGTATTTCTTTCAAATACGACCAGTCCAAAATGGCAATACTAAGCAAAAGTAGCGCGGCACAGACCCCAAAGAAGATGCCTACTATCTTCATATTTCTCCTAAATCTCCTGGGGTTGATTACATTGCGATAAGTCTTGTACTTGACTGTTTTCTTGCAGAATGGACACTTGAAAGTCCTGATTTTCGGTTTTGGTCGACGCCTCGGTAGCAGGCCCGTTACATCGATACTCTCACTGAACCCACATGGTATCTCAATGGTCGGATACCAAGTTTTAGTTGTCTCTATAAAGATGTAGTCCCGCTTTTCTTTTTCAACAGCTGTATTCTTGCAGGCCAACAAAATAGCAGATTTAAAACCTGCCCTGTTTATTTGTCCGCTCGTTCGCAAATATGAGATAAGTCAAGGTTAACTGAACCTGAAAGGAGAAGAGCCAATGAAAATTGCCGCTGTGTCGGATGACGAAATCACTATCAGCCAGCACTTTGGTCGAGCACCGTTTTATATTGTGGTTACCGTAGAGGATGGTAAGATTGTAAATATGGAGAAGCTGTATTGAGGGGCGTGACAATTTATGAGAAACAATTTATACTGGAGGGAAGCTGATGCCAACAGAAGACCAAGTTAGAAAGAGCCTAGAACAGGTACTTGTCCCTGGAGTTATGCGCAGCCTAGTGAAGCTCAACCTGATTCGCCAGGTCACCATCTCCGACCAGAAGGTCAATATCAGCCTCGCTTCAACAGCTCTGAACCAGCAAACCCAGGACTGGCTCAAAGCCAAGGTGAGTGAGACTGCTGGGAAACTCTCCAGCATAAAGGAAGCAGAGGTAAGTTTTGTTGAGGCTAAACCCGAGGAACTTAATGAGATTAGCCATGTGGTGGCGGTGATGAGTGGCAAGGGTGGAGTGGGCAAGTCACTGGTAGCCGGACTCATTGGCCTCTCACTGGCACGCCGGGGCCACCAAGTAGGCATTTTAGATGCTGACATGACCGGACCCAGCATTCCCAGGATGTTTGGCCTTACTGCCCGGCCTATGGGTAGCGATACAGGCATTCTGCCAGTACTTTCCCGGGTAGGCATTGAAATTATGTCTATCAACCTACTGTTGTCCAATGAGGATGATGCCGTTATCTGGCGCGGTCCCCTTATTAGCAACACCATCAAGCAGTTCTGGGAGGACGTGCTCTGGGGCAAACTTGATTATCTGGTAGTAGACCTGCCACCGGGGACTGCTGATGCCTCCCTAACCGTGATGCAATTATTCCCCATATCGGGGGTAATCATTGTTTTCACCCCTCAGGACCTAGTTGAGATGATAGTTAGAAAGGCAGTAAACATGGCTCAAAAGATGGGTAAACCTGTCCTGGGTGTGGTGGAGAATATGAGTTATTTCCTCTTACCTGACACCGGGAAGCGAATAGAGCTTTTTGGCAGTAGCAAGGGGCAAGAGATGGCAAAAGTAGCCAAAGCCCCATTATTAGGACAGCTCCCTATTGACCCGGAATTAGCCAAGCTCTGTGATGAGGGCAATATCGAGCGCTATGACTCGGAGACGCTAAGTAGCTTTGGTGAGGCTTTCATTCAGGCTATGTCAACTAAAGCGAAGTGAAAGCCCTTCAATCGGAGGCACAGGGATGAGCTCAGAACTTGACCAGTTTGAAGAATACATAATGGACAATGCCAGGAAAATTTATAGCGAGACTGTCATTGACCACGCTATGAATCCTCGGAATGTGGGCAGTATTCAAGATACTGATGGCTTCGCCAGAGTAACCGGCCCCTGCGGGGATACCATGGAAATATGGCTCAGGGTGAAAGACGGCAAGATTCAGGATGCCACTTTCTGGACAGATGGCTATGGCACTAGCATTGCTGCCGGGAGCATGGTCACTGAGCTGGCTAAAGGAAAGAATATTGCCCAAGCCCAAAGGACTACTCAGCAAGATGTTTTGAAAGCCCTGGGTGGGCTACCGGAGGAGAGTATCCACTGTGCCCTCCTGACAGCAAACACCCTTAAAGAAGCGGTCAGAGATTATTTGACCTTCCAGAAGGAGCCATGGAAGGGAGCTTACCGCAACCGCTAGATTGAGTAATGTATTTTTGATGGAGGTAGATAAAGATGGTTATCGAGGTCAGCGACCAGAATTTTGAAGAAGAGGTCCTGAAGGCCACTTTGCCAGTGTTGGTGGACTTCTGGGCACCATGGTGTGGCCCTTGCCGTATAGTTAGTCCAGTTGTTGAAAAACTGGCAGAAAAGTATGCTGACAAGCTCAAGTGTAGTAAGTTGAATGTTGACGAGAACCCGACAACAGCTGCCAAGTACAGCATCATGAGCATACCAACACTAATGTTCTTCAAGAATGGTCAGGTGGTTGAGACGGTTATCGGCGCTGTGCCTGAATCAACCCTCCAGTCAAAAATTGAAGACCTCCTGTAGCCACACTAAGTCACTCATCAAACACGGATTACTTAGTTCAATACTACTGGAGAAAAGCGGGAACAGGAAGACTAAAAGCAGTGACTTAGCAGGTAGGAGGGCTGCTGTTTCCTCACAGGCTTCTACCTAGCACCGGGCACAGTTTTCTCCGTAATTCCACCTCCTAGATGCTCCTTAGTTTGAGCTATCCCCAGTGTGGAGTAAAGATGGTAAGGGAGCCAAGGGTGCGAGCCACCCGATGCATGTCGAAGAAAAATTCAAAAGTGGCCGTCCGTAAACTATCCAACCGTTACGTACTTGTTGTAAGCAGTAAGTATTGGCAAGCAGGCACTATCTCATGAGGGCTCTGTGGTCGGTTTGAGCCACGTGATATAATGGGAAAGTGGGCAAGGCACTTAAGTAATATCTAGGGAATGGGGAAAATGGTAGTTGTGGCAAAAAATAATGATGTCCAGATCGAGAGACTTGAATTAGCTCCCTTTGGCACTAACGCCTATATTGTAATATGCCAGAAAACACAGGATAGCATGTTGATAGACGCCCCCGCCGATGCGAAAACGATTATGGAGAGATTGAAAGGCACCAACCCCAAGTACATATTGCTGACCCACGGTCACATGGACCATATTGGGGCTCTTTCCGAATTGCAGTCTAAGTTGAAGGTGCCCCTAGCTGCCCACGCTTTAGATGCAGGGAAGCTGCCATCAGCGCCGGAAATGCTGCTAAGTGATGGCGATACGATTTCATTGGGAGACCTCAAATTTGAAGTACTTCATACACCAGGTCATACCCCTGGTAGCTTATGCTTTAAGGCTGGTCGCTACTTGATATCGGGAGATACCATTTTCCCCGGGGGTCCGGGCAAAACAAGGTCACCAGCTGACTTCAGGGAGATAATCAAATCCATAACCGAGAAGCTTTTTGTTTTGCCAGATGACACCCAGATATACCCCGGCCACGGTGATTCTACAGTATTAAAGAAGGAGAAAGATGAGTTTGCCATCTTTGCTTCTCGACCTCATGACCCAAATCTTTGTGGGGATGTACTCTGGCTTTCATCCTAGTCTATTTCCCTAGAGAGAGAATGAGGCAATTACCGCCATATCTCCACCCGATGGAAAGCCTCTGCTAGTTCGAAATCCTCTCCCTTAGCCATCTCCTTAGCCCGCTGCCTCAACCGCTGCTCTAAATCAAAAGGCGGGTTATCCCCCACCTGGCTCTTATGACAGCGAAGAGCGGCAATTTTGATATCAAGGGTGTCTGAGATATCTGAACGGTAATTGGGTTCCTCAGAACCCCATAACAATACTTCCTTCACCTTATGAGGATTAAGACCTTCTTCTAGTAAATCAGGGTAGGAAAAAAAATCTCTAGCATAGGGGAAAATGGCATCTAATGTAACCTGGCCTGTGATTCGGTGGTCGCGATGCCAAATATAGCGCCGGTATGGGTCAGCGGTTACCACTGTCTCAGGCTGGTACATTCTTATCAAACGCACAAGCTCTTTCCTGAACTCAGGTGTATCTTCTAAAGTCTGGTCTGCATGACGCAGAAATATGACCTCTCTCACACCCAGCAGTTTGGCTGCAGCCAATTGTTCCTGCTCTCGAATTCTTCTTAGTTCCTCTGGCTTCATATTGATGTCTCTGGTTCCCTTATCACCATTGGTACACACCACATATATAACTTCCTTCCCTTCATGTGTCCAGCGAGCTACGGTTCCAGCGACACCAAATTCAGCATCATCCGAATGTGGAGTAACCACCATCACCTGAGCCTGCTTGCTTGTCATACCTAAACCTCCTTGATTCGAGATACACGGTAGAAATTGTATAACATCCCTTAGGCTGATACAATTATGGCTTGAGGGTACCGGCAACCGATATGAGTGATTCCCCTTATACCATTAGGAGTTATCAGCCTGCAGATTTTAACAAGTATGTTCTATTAAACATTGAGGCTGAAAAACTAGAGCCAACCGGTCGTTGTGTTTCACCACAGGCCATTGCTGAGCACTTAGGTCAGCCAAACTACTTCCCTGAGCAAGACTTGTTTATTATCGAAATAGCTGGAAACATCGTTGGCTACATGGATGTAACACCAGAGCTAGCCATTGGGCGGGTTATTCTCGACTGCTGGGTACGCCCTGAGCATCGGAGAAGAGGACTAGCCACAAAACTCCTTAGTCACGCTACGCGTCGTGCCAAAGAATTGGGAGTAAAAGTAGCCCATGTAAATATACCACAGGATAATGTAGTTGCCAAACGCATGCTATCCAGACTAGGTTTTGAGTGTGTGCAACGGTTCCTTCAATTAAGGCTGGACATTACCAATGTTCCTCGGCAAGATGCCGGCCAAGCTGCCCTCCAGTGTCGCCATCTGCAACCAGGCGAGGAAGACAAGCTGACTCAGCTTCAGAATCGTTCCTTTGAAGGCGACTGGGGATACAACCCCAACACTATAGAAGAAATAGTCTACCGCACTAATTCAAGTCACTGTTCCCCAAGGGATGTACTGTTAGCATACGATGGAGATAAAGTCATCGCCTATTGTTGGACAAAGACAATCTTTGAAGCAGCCACAGGCAAAAGGAAAGGTCAAATATCTATGCTAGGAGTGGAGCCGGATTACCGAGGTAGAGGATTAGGTAAAAGAGTCCTGCTCGCTGGGTTGTACCACCTCAGAAGTCAAGGCCTCCAAGTTGTTGAACTGACCGTGGACAGTAAAAACGAAGTAGCTTGTGCCCTTTACCAATCGGTTGGTTTCAAGGTTCCCACGAGCAGTTTGTGGTACGAGAAGGTAATAAGCTAGTGGACTTAGCGGAATAGTGGCCAGCACCTTTCAGTATTCTTTGATAATGACCTGAGCGACATTGCAACAGCTCAATCGCATCATCAATGCCTGAATTGTGCCAGTCTGTTTTGGTCAGTCTCGCTAGATTACTATCTGGCAACTATATAGGGGAATTTCCTGGCCACCGAGTTGATATTTGTAGGCTTCCCCGCCTCTGAGAAAATCCCACTTCTTTCTGCCCCGCTCAATGCTCTCCTTAAGGCAGAGAACTTTGCAAAGCAGTCCTACGCTTAAGTATTCGAATTGGGGGTCATAGGCACTATTATAGAGGTAGTGCGAGTCATTGTAGTCAAAACCTATAGTCATCGCCACCGGCACCGTATCCAGCTCAATAATGCCGAACCTCAATAACCCAATCTCAGCCATAGCCTCGGCCAGTGACCTGAAGAACGATTCCACGCCGGGCGTCATGAAATTAGCTTTCTCTTCCCGGCTCAGCGAAAAGAGCTTCAAAAAAGTATCCATATAATCTGCTACTTCCCGGCCAACCTCAACACAGCGGTGTTCTACGTTACCCGCCTCCCATAATCTCCTTAGCTTGCGTCTCACTTCGTGGCGCTGTTTTTTGCTCAATGTCGCCAGATATTCATCCCAGGTAGAGGGTAAATCTAACTCCAGAGAAACATCTTCTGGGTGGCAGAGAACCTCATGCCCCCGGTTGTGGGCCACACCTACAAGGTCGGTGAGCACTGTGGAGTCGGGCTTCAAAGATCTCAGGTCCAGCTGGCTAATACCTTTCTTCCTCAAATCGTCAAGCAGGACACTAAAGAAATCCCTTTCCATTCCGGGAGCAACAACGAAGTCAAGATAATCACAGACGTCAGCACTACCAATGATAGAAGCCCTTCCCTCTATCACTAGAAGAGGAGCAATGCCAATGATTTCCTCTCCCTGTCTAACAGTGGCCAAATACATTTCAGCTCCGGAGCCAAACACTTGCCACCACGCCTTTAACCAGGCAGGCAAAACGAAGATTGAACTCCACCTCAAACGGTGGCTCTGATTAGCCCAAAAGGAAGCAAGACTGTCAAAACTCTCTTGGGTAATGGTATAGCTCATACTTCCACGCACCATTATGATATTCTATCACACCTGAATGGATGTAACTATATCCAGTTAGCCAAAATCTTTACGCCTGAGAATGTGATACTAACCAGGAATCACTGAGAGATTGAGGGACATCACGACTGACAAACGATTTTTGGCTCAAAAATGGGTATTGCGCAGCTTGACAGATAGTGCCCTCTCCATAAAAATCAAACAATCAATAATTAAGTATTATTCCTTCTGGCACACAACAACGACACGCACAATACCCCCTAGTTTGTGACCGGCTCCCATGCTCCTGTTTCTAATGAACGTTTCCCCGCCAATGCTACAGCCAATGTTTTTGTTGCATCAACAAAGTCAGAAAGGACCCCATTAGTGCTCGGATGACGCACTGCTTTAAGGAAGATGCGCATTTCCGCCATATGCAAGTCTTCGTCTGGAAACTCCTTGTTGATGATTTCCCCGTCCATGTTTCCGTATAGCCGGTTGCGGGCATAATCTACAAGTAGTCGCCAATTGCTGCCAAATATTTCGATTTCCCAGTTGAATTCTCTCATAGCGCAACTGTCGATGTGGGTGCCGAGGGCACCGTTATCAAATCGGTAAGCCAAGACTAATGTATCCTCACTATCAAATGTAGCTGGGTTCGGATGAAGTAGGCGGTCACCACGGGCGAAGACATGAGTGATTTCCCCAACCAGATAACGTGCCATATCAATGACATGGATGGATTGTTCGACCAACGGACCACCACTATGTTCTCGCTGCAAGTACCAAAGCGGCATGTCCATCGTCAAGTAGTACGCTGTTGTGCAAGCAGTACGAACGTGGGTCACTCTCCGTCCTGAAATAAGGGCTTGGGCCAGTTGTGTCATTGGTGAATAGCGCAGTTGAAACCCGACTGCACCGACAACTGGACCTTCTTTAACGGCAACGCAGCATATCTTTGCAGCAGGCAGGTCCAGTGCGATGGGCTTTTCAACAAAGGGTGACTGTCCAGCAGCTACAGCAACTTTAACAACTTCACAGCGCACTCTGGGCGGTGTGGCAACAATGACCGCATCTATCGGAACGTTAGCAAACATCTTGTCTGCACTGTCATAGACAGCTGCCTTGACTTCCGCCCCTAATGTTGTCGCTTTAGCCACGTCAGTGTCAACCACTGCAACCACTGATACCCCTTTCATTTGGGAACAGTTCAGGGTATGCTTACGCCCCATCTTTCCACAGCCAACCACTCCAATTCTGAGCACTCGTTCGTCATTCATTGATGTATATACCTCCGAAAAATACCTTATGCCTTGTCTTGATATAACAGTGAACTAATTCCCTCACCGCTTTCTAGATTTCCCAATAATATCCTCCAGAGTCTCTACTACTCCGAGTATATCCTCCTCTTTCATTTCAGGCCAGAAGGGTAGTGACAGCACCTGTGCTCCTGCGTCTTCAGCAACAGGGAATTCACCTGGTGAGTGCCCATACTTCTCCCTGTAGAAGGGCTCCAGGTGCACCGGTCTGTAATGAACACCGACACCGATACCTCTAGCCTCCATCTCAGACGCCACCCAGTTCCTATCCACACCCTTGAGTCGTACAACATACAAGTAATAGGCATGCTTGACCTGCCTTCGCGGGTGCAGAACCTCCACATAGTCAGTCAAGGGCTGAAGTGCGGCACCATACCTGGCAGCAACTTCAAGCCTCTTCCCGTGCCTTTGCTCAAGCCTTCGCAGTTGGTGTAAACCCAAGGCAGCCTGGACATCCCACATGATGTACTTATAACCAAGGTGAATCATTGGGTATTCCTGGAACTCCCCTGTATGGTACCGTGTCCAGGCACCAGAACTCATTCCATGGTCTCGCAGGGACTGCACCAGCTGGGCCACATTATCATCGTCAGTCACCAGCATGCCACCGTTGCCAGTAGTCAAATTCTTCGTTGCATAGAAGGAGAAGCAATCAATGAATCCAAGACTGCCAACCTTCTTTCCCTTGTACTCAGCTTCAATGGCGTGAGCACAATCGCTAATCACCTTCAAGCCGTGGCACTTGGCAATATCCAGTATTCTGTCCATCTCGCATGGGTGCCCGTAGAGGTGAACTGGTATTATTGCCTTGGTGCGCTCCGTTAGTGCCTCTTCGATACGTACTGGGTCAATGTTCAGCGTATCAGGTTCAACATCCACAAACACGGGCCTGGCACCAACATATACTATTGAGTTCACTGTTGCCACGAAGGTCATGGGTGTGGTCACCACTTCGTCTCCCACACCAATGCCGAGTGCCAAGAGGCCGAGATGTAACGCAGCAGTGCAAGAGTTAGTTCCTACGGCGTGTTTTCTTCCAAGATAGGTGGCAAATTCGCTCTCTAGCCGCTCAGTTTTCGGGCCAGTAGCGAACAAACCAGAACGCAGGGTGTCGATAACCTCCTCTTCTTCCTCCTTGCCTATGAATGGTTTAGCCAGGGGTATAAACTTCATGACCTCTCCTCAATTCTATTCAGTTATTTGCCCATCCAAGTGTACCCTCCCGACAATTCTACATGCAATTCTTAGTCTGTGCAAGTTGGCAAACCCACTGAGATAAACTTCAAGAATGATGACCGCTCTAGGGCACACATATGGTAGACAATTGTCCAGAGAAGTGCTATAATTGTGGACAGTTGTCCAGTATCATTGACAAATAGTTTTTATGAGATTACTCTAAGATGGGAGCGCATCACAGAAGATGTTTAAGAGTAGAGCCAGCCTTAAGCATCTATCTGATGTTCACGTTTTGTTGTTAGCCTTGACATTCTTGATAACGTATCCGTGATAACTATTTGGGGGTTGATATCGTGAGCAACCCGTATAGAAGGTTAGGTCTGGTACTCTGTGTAGCAGGTGCTATATTTGCACCTATCTCGTACTTTATTCTTGGGTCAGTGCCGCTCACGGCCGTAGGGACATCTGCAATCGTGATTGGTTTCACCTGCATCGCCCTAGCAAATACACGACCCTATATTTCTCCTGAGGCGTGCGAACTAATACTCAAAACTGGAATGGAAAATACTGCGGCCCTGCTGGAGGAGCTCGGGCTTAGGAGTAAGGCAGTATATCTGCCGTCAACTATGACGGATGGGCACCCAAAAGCCCTGATACCACTGGTAGATGGTGAAAATATTCAATGGGTCAAGGAGAAGATTCCAGGGCGGTTAATAGTCAGATACGGGGTAAACCCGGAAGATATGGCAATTGCGGTTACAATGCCGGGGAGCATGAACATCGACATGTTGGAAACTAAGCCAGGACCAATATCAGATGAAATCGAGGCTGCAATGACCTATATTTTGACGGGGGTGCTAGATATCGCCAATTCAGTAACTGTGAATCTAGTAGATGCTCAGGTGGATATAGAGGTTACCGGTTCTAGGCTGCATTACGAGGATATATGGTATTACCGTTGTCTGGGTAGTCCCATAGCATCAATAGTGGCCGTTATATCTAGTGAAGCGCTGGGAAAACCCCTTAGAATAAAAGAGGAAAACTATAGCAAAGGAAAAAGCAGGATTGTACTCGAGGTGTTGTCTTGAGGATATACAACAAATACGTAGTATCTCTTGCCCTGGCCTCTTGCTTAATAAATACATTGCTAGCCTTCTTTGGCCAAAATGACCTTGAAATGTATTTCACCATAAATATCATCGCCTATTTGGTTATTACACTGCTTTACGTGTATCTTAATCCCAGGGCGAGAAGGGCTCTTAATTCCGTTGGTGCCGTATTATTCGCAAGCTTCATGGTGATAGTAGTCCTCAAGGTAATGGGAATTCTATCAGGTGCATGATGTGGTGCGGAAATATAAGAAAAAGGATACTAGGAGCGATTATATGCGTGACTGTGCTCTTCATAATAAGCCCTTTGAGCGTGTTATAGACAGTATAGCCATTTTTCAGAGGAAATTTGACGCACTTGATTACCTGGTGAAGGCAACGACTTTCAAGGATATTGAGCGAGCCAAGACAGAGGGTAAACGAGCTGGAATC
>Ga0114921_10000034_pt1 | contig 55111 bp, 60 predicted proteins | sample BentaG_FD_87016 | JGI IMG/M metagenome (GOLD analysis project Ga0114921, IMG submission 87016) | Deep subsurface microbial communities from South Atlantic Ocean to uncover new lineages of life (NeLLi) - Benguela_00093 metaG | ecosystem: Environmental > Aquatic > Marine > Oceanic > Sediment ... | reverse complement strand
CCCTGCTTTAGGCTTGCATCCTTGGCAGTTAGCTAACCTTGAGCCTCTTCAGATCGATGGCAATCTGCAATTCATTGAGCAGAATATCGCTTCAGTAGTTGCCATCGGCGAAATAGGCTTGGATTACCATAAGAGTTTAATAAAGGCTGCACCTAAGGAATTACAGAGAGACACTTTGAGGCATCTTTTAGATTTAGCTAAGAAATATGATAAGCCAGCTATAATCCATAGCAGATATGCCTGGAGAGATTCACTGCAGCTAGTTCAAGATATTGGTATAGGCAGAACTGTTTTTCACTGGTTTACTGGTTTTTCTAGTGTTCTCAGAGATATAATTACCTCTGGTTATTTTATTTCTGCTACCCCAGCCACTGAGTATCATGAGGAGCATAAAAGAGCTGTTAACGAAGTGCTTCTCAACAGACTGCTTCTAGAAACAGATTGCCCTGTTACATATGGTAGGGAACTAAGATATAAAGCCAAACCGGCTGATATAGTAAGGAGTTTAAAAGCCACTGCTCAGCTTAAAGGAGTTGATGAAGCTACAGTTGCTATGCAAACAACAAAAAACGCCATTGATTTTTTTGCTTTAGATATAACGCTTTAAACTATAGGAGACAAAAATAATGATACAATCGATAACGGGTGAGGATAGCTTCCAAAAAACTGTATTACAATCAAAATTACCGGCCTTGGTGGATTTCTGGGCAGAGTGGTGTGCCCCTTGCCTAGCTGCTGCCCCTATTTTAGAGGACCTGGCTGAGGAATACGATGGGAAAATAAACTTCGCCAGGGTTAATGTGGAGGATAATAGTTCTTTAGCTACTAAGTATGGCGTTGCCGCCATCCCTACCATGCTTATCTTTAAAGATGGCCAGCCTGTTCAGCAAATCGTTGGTTATAGGCCAAAGAAGGAACTTAAGAAAATGCTGGATGGTTTCTTAAGGGAGTAAATAACAGAACCTCCTCCCTTGATGGGAGAGAATTAAGGTGAGGGTGAAAAGAAGTCGCGGATAAAGTCGAATTCTCCGGGGAGAAGCGCTAATAACAAGGGGGATTGCTCCATTAAAAGTTTTGCCACTGTAGAATGAGAAATAACCTCCTTTGTACCTGGTAAGTACTTGCCTACAATGGCAAGGACAGCAGCCCATAACATTCCACCTATACCGACTCCAAGGATAAAGCCAATGAGCCTATCTACCCAACCCAGCATCACGATGTGAACTAGCCGTGCTACAAGCCAGCCCACTATACTAGCTATAATCAAAGTGGCTACCAGAATTATAACGTAAGCAGCTATTCCCGACCAAGGAGCTCCACTGGGAGAAAGCATGAGAGCCAAGGGTTGATAATAATGCCCTGCTAGAGCTATACCACCTATTAATCCAGCAACAGCAAATACAGCCTTGATAGCTCCTTTCCATAAGCCCATCATGCCAAACAAGAGAATAACTACTATAATAACTATGTCCAGCCAATTCATGCTTCACCACACTCAGATTTGTAGCTACAGTAAGAGCACATCCATGATGGGCATTTCGGAAGCTGCAATGGAGACACTGCTTTTTCTAAAAGCTCAATTCGACGCAATGCTTCAGCCTTGAGAGCATCCAGCTTGCTAAAACTTACATCGTAGACCATTAGTTTGGCATCCTCCCTGGGAATTTTAGCGTAGTAAAGCAATAGCCTACCTTGTGAATGATCTGTTAACGCACACTCGAATCCCAGACGGAGGAAGTAATGAGGAAATGCCCCGGCCAACTGTCCTCTATCAACTAGAGAGCGAAACTTAGGATCCCGCAAGATGGTAGGCAGGTTCTGGCGAACCCTGACTAAGTCACTTAATGATGCGTGCTGGATTGGGATACTCTGCACTTCACCCGGGGTGCCATATCGGAGTGAATCACGAAGCGCATCTAGAAAACCTAGCTCATCTATGGAACGGAGGTATTCCTCTTTCTCCTGCCGTAATTCTATCTCGTCAGTGGCAATTTCTTGTGGTTTGTGGCGTTCGAAATATGCTTTACGAGGAAATACAATGTTGTTAAGTCGGAATAACCGGGGTGGTTGTGGTTCAGCGAATTTGCCCAGGAGTTGCTGACAGGTAGCATCATCAACCTGGGTTTGCCCCGCTAATTCGGCAACCCTGTGTGATAGTGGCACTGAGGTGCTATTGCAGTCACACACCTCTGAATAATCACATCCCTTGCCAAACCAGGCGCAAACAGGGAGGCTGCTGGGGTCATTTGAGATGAGCGCTTGTATTAGGAGTTCTCGCCTTCTCCGCATTTCGTCGCGGATTGCTTCCAGGTCGGGGAAGACAACATGGTAGGCTGTAAGGGGAGCCTGGAGTGATTCCTGTTCCTGGCGCTGGTAGACAATGATTTTCCCCTGGCTGGAATTGACCATGGCACAGTATATGCCCAGTTGCTCAATATAAGCTGGCCTATGCTGCAACAAATCTCCTGTTTTTACCACAGTTGACGTTGTTTTCACTTCTACAGGTATGTTTTCGTAGATGTCAATTTTGCCCACTATGCCCTCAGCCTCCACAAACTGTTCTAGGTATTCCTCGCTGGACACAGCCAAACCGAAGAGTTTATGAAACCCGGTGCCAGCCCACATAAGCTGCCGTTTTTCCAGAGGAGGAACTATCTCCGGATGCTTTCTCTTGAAGTAAGCCTGCTTCAGGTTAGTTAGGTCCGTTACCGAGATACGGTATGGAGGTCGGCGCATCCTCAACTTTTGCATCAGGGCATCCTTGACTGACCTGTTAGCCTCGATGTGCGAAACGTAGGATGCGATATCAAAATCAGCCATTTTACTGCTGTCTCATACTAGTTAATCTGTAGCTATAGGTCAATTTTACTGCCACGCTTTAATCCTCTGAATGCATCAAACTTCCTCTCTACTCCCAATCCCTGGCCAGCCGCAAATCAGAACTGGCTTTTCAAGCTCAGGTTCTTTAAAAAGTCTAATCCCCATCCTCTGTCTCCCCCAAAATTTTTAAAAAGCATAAATTGTATTTGGAGTATACCACTTATAAAGATATGAAATATTACAGTCCTTTTTCAAAGGGCGAGAAATGACAGCTATTCTAATGCTTTCACCAGCTTGATTGGGAGGGAGGCAAACTTATGATTGGCATTTAGATACCTACAATGATAGAATCCATAGAGGAAGGGAGCTAGAGATGATTAACATCAAGGAGAGATATCTGGTAGATGACGATGGCAATCGCGTTGGCGTGGTGCTTAATATAAAGGATTATCATCGCTTACTCCAAGAGCTTGAGGAACTGGATTCCATCCGTGCTTATGATGCAGCCAAAGCCTCTGGGGATAAAGCTATCCCCTTTGAGCAAGCAGTGGCAGAAATTGAGCATCAATGAATTACACCGTATTTATTTTACGGCGTGCGCAGAAAGAATTAGCTCAGCTACCCAGAGAAACTTATGAGCATATACGAGATGCCATACGTAATCTTGGTCAAGAACTAGGCCACATGGCTCTACTAAATTGATTGGACGAGAGGGATGGCGTATTCGAGTCGGTGATTATCGTGTAATTTACGGGCTTGATGACCGGCAGCGCATAATAACTATCCTTCATATTGGTCACCGTCGAGATGTTTACCGTTGACCATTGCTCCTTTTCGCTTGTCCCTTACATCACCGGACATTTCCCATCAACGAAAGAATAGCATGATAACCATAGATGGCGGAGCAGGGTCTGGGAGCGGAACAATAGTCCGCTATTCTGTGGCCCTTGCGAGTCTGCTTGGGAAGGGAATAAAGATAGAAAATATCAGGGCCAAAAGAGATAAACCCGGATTAAGGGCACAGCATTTTAAGGTTATCCAGGCTTGCCAGGAGATGTGTCACAGTGCAGTGAGTAATGCCACAGTGGGTTCCAAGGAAATTACCTACGCTCCCAAGGAAAGGTTTAAAGGAGGGGAATACCATTGGGATATAGGAACAGCGGGTTCAACCACCATGTTTGCCCAGGCTCTTTTACCTTTAGCTTGCTTTGCTGAAAAAACCTCCAGGTTCAGGTTGGAAGGTGGACTATTCCAGGATTTTGCCCCTTCCGCCTATCATATGAAATTTGTTTTGCTCCCGCTGCTAAGACAAATGGGCATCCAGGCTGAATTTGAGATAATTCGCCCCGGCTATGTACCCAGGGGAGGTGGGATTATAGAAATCCAAGTTGAGACAGTGAAGAAACTAAAACCCTTGAATCTTACTGAGCGAGGGAAGATTCTTGGCATCAAAGGGATTGCCCTTTCCTCACATCTGAAGGAAAGAAAGGTGAGCCGAAGAATGGCGGAGGAATGCCGCAAGGTATTAAGCTCCTATGGGTACAAAGCTGAAATCGAGGAGATTTGCGAAGAAAGCTCGCTCCAGGAGGGAGCTGCTTTAGCGATATATGCTGAGACAAGTTCAGGTAGCAAAATGGGTGCGGATAGAGCAGGAAGACCAGGCAGGAGCTCTGAATCCATCGGCAGATACATAGCTCAAAACTTTGTAGAAGATATTAAAACTGGCGCCGCCGTTGATAGGTATATAGCAGACCAGCTCATAATTTACGCTGGCCTGGCTGAGGGGACTACTAGGTATTCAATTCCCAGAATTACCGAACACGTTGAAACAAACCTGTGGCTGATTGGGGAATTTCTCGGAAGCAAAGCAAAAATTAAGGACCACCTAATAGAGATAGAAGGGATTGGCTTTAGAGGGTAAGGCATGGAAAGACTACTCAAACAAGCAACCAAGGACCTTGTGGAAAGTAAATATGCTATAGCATTAACAGGGGCTGGCATGTCAACCGAGTCGGGCATACCGGATTTTAGAGGGCCAAAAGGGATCTGGACTACCAATAAGAAAGCAGAAGCTGAGGCTTATAAGATGTACGGACTTTTCCTGAAAAATCCTAAACTGTATTGGGAGAAGATGCTAGGCTCCCAGGGGATATATCAAAGGTTTTTTGAGGAGATTAGGAAGGCAAAGCCAAATCCTGGACACTTTGCCCTAGTAGAGCTTGAGCGCTTGGGAATGCTGAAGTGCGTGATTACACAAAACATTGATGGATTACATAAAAAGGCGGGAAATAAGAAAGTTTTGGAATATCACGGCAGCATTTACAAGTTAAGGTGTATCTCTTGTGGCTCAAGATTTGGAATTGAGGAAGTTACTCTGGATGAGCTCCCACCCCACTGCAAATGCGGTGGAGTGTTGAAGCATGATGTAGTTCACTTCAACGAGCCAATACCTTTGGATATCAGGGATGAATCAGAAAGAGAGGCTTTAAGGTGTGACCTGATGCTTATCTGCGGAACATCAGCAGTTGTTTATCCCTTTGCTGAGCTACCTATAATGGCAAAGTTTGGCTCTGGAAGATCATTTTTGGGATTATATACCACTGGACATAAAACGAACGTGAAGATAATAGAGGTAAATGCAGAGCCAACGCCACTCACTCAGGAAAGTGTATCAGATTATTTAATTCAGGGGAAGACTGGTGAGGTGTTACCTAAGCTGGTTGAGGAGGTGAAGAAAGCTCGCTCATCCTTTACTGCTAAACACAATGTGCTCCTTGATAACTAGGCGGGAGAGGTAGATTGTCACTAGGGTTAAAATGACAGTAACCTCCAAGGATTACAAAGAAACTACACTCCCACTTCTAGTTCTTAATAGCGAGCAGGGGCATGATTCTCCTTTGTGCTGTTTTACATTACTCTTTTAAGTCTGGGGTTGAGAGTGATGCCAGGCATTCTGCCTCTTTTGGCGATGGGTTTGCCTCCTACCTCGTGGAGATCTGCAGTGAAATCAATAGGTTTAGCATCGCTGATGTAGCTGCCCACAGCAAAGATGTCAACAGGTGCCCCTTCATCAATGAAATATCTTATCCGCTCCGGGCCAAGTCCACCACTGGCAACAATCTTCACCTCGTTAAATCCCTCAAGGTCTAGCCAAGCCCTCACTTCTTTGACTAAGTCAGCGGTGACTCTACCCCTCTCTGAGGGGGTATCCAACCTGACACCTTGTAACCTTCCCTGCATTGCTTTAGCCACAGTTACACTTTCTCTAACCTCATCTTCAAAAGTATCCACTAAGGCAATACGTGGCACTTCAGAGGGCATATATTTATCGAAGGTAAGAGTAGCTTGAACAGTGCTGCCCATAATAATGATGAGTGCATGAGGTATAGTTCCAATGGGTTTCATGCCGGCAAGCTCAGCTCCAACAGTGCTAGCACAACCATTACAGCCACCTACAATAGCAGAGTACTCCATAACGCCAACTACCGAGGGGTGAACATGACGAGCACCAAAACTGATAACCGGGGTGCCTTGAGCAGCATTAACGCATCCTCGCGCAGCAGTAGCCCAACCACTACAGTGGGCAAGAATGCCCACATAGGTAGTTTCATAAGTTCCATAGCTTTGGTAAGGAGCTTTTATACGTAGGACTACCTCTTTTCTATTGAAAGGCTCACCTTCCGCTAGTGCCCAAACTTCACAACTGCCCTCAGGAAGTACCTTCTCTAGCAGGGCTTTAACCTCCTCCATGCCACAGAGAATGCCAGCCTGCCTGGGAAATATCTCCATAGTAGCTATGGGGTTGATAGCTTCTTTTTTAAGTATTTCCACAGTGCGGGGGAAGTAAATATCAGCAGTTTTCCCACTTAGCCAAGAGTTAGGGATTTCAAATCTTGGTTTAGGCAAGTTGACCTCAGGTCTAATTAGCCTGGCTCCAAGCACCTTTTCCATATGCCCCAGGGCAAAGGTATGTGCTTCCTCATCAAAAGAAGCAACACAATCCACAGGTACTTCAACTTGGTAACCTCGATTTCTGGCATCAGCTACGGTGTGCAAGACGCAAATATCAGTGCATACGCCACAGATAACTAGGACTTCGGGCTCAAGCTCCTTCAACTTTTCCTCTAAGGGGGTATCGTAGAAGCCGCTGAAGTGCCTTTTAGGAATTATCTCACCGCGGTATTGAGAAAACTCCGGAATAAGCTCAACCTCGGGTGTGCCTTCAATGCAGTGAGGAGATAATAGTTTGAACTCCGGGTCATCTGGGGCATGATGGTCACATAAATAGAAGAGCTTCGCTCCTCGCCCCAATTCCTGTTCCAAGAGTTTTTGAATGTTAGGAATGATGCCACGAGCTTTACTTCCGCAATAAAGAGGATAGCCTCTCTCTAGAAAGCCACGAACCATATCTATTACTAATACTACTTTAACCATAACTCTACGCTAATGACTGGCTGCAAGTGTGTTTTAATTGCCTCAGTTTACTTTCCTCCCAGCATTTGGTCCAGGTGTAGTTACATAGATAGAATTTACATTCACAATAACCGCAGCCTTAGGGCTAAGCTCAGGCTCCATATTTCTAACCCACTTAACACCATCATTAAAAACTTCGCCTGAGGTTTCAATTCTGGCATTACCTTTGAACTGGTATCCTTTAGAGTCTCCCATCTCCTATACCGATATTGTCACCCTTGGATTTGCCTTTATGTTTTCTATAGTTTTCTTCATGAAATTATCCATCAATAGGAACTTATCATCAGAGAGCACCTTGCCAAAGGCTATGGGAACTACGTTTGGCTCACCATTTTCTGTGGCTCTAGCTACAGCAAATACCTCTGCCTTTTCGACAACCTGTTTCATTTCATTAGTGATTTTTGCCACTTTACCTCCTTACCTCAATGCCTAAAATGACGAGTGCTGGTAAATACCATGGCTACATTATACTTGTTAGCTACGTCAATTACTTCTTTGTCTCTTACTGAACCGCCAGGCTGGATAATAGCACTGACCCCGTGATTAATTGCTACTTCTGGGCCATCAGCGAAGGGGAAGAAGGCATCTGAGGCAAGAACGCTGCCTTTGGCTTGCTCGCCAGCTCTTTTCAAAGCTAGCTCAACGCTTACCACGCGACTTGGCTGCCCCGCTCCCATGCCCAACAATGTTTTATCCTTAGCCACAACTATAGCATTGGATTTTATGTTTTTGACTGCTTTCCAGGCAAAGAGCAAGTCTGCTACTTCTTGCTCACTAGGGTGGCGATCAGTAACTATGCGCGGCTGAAGCTCTGATGCAGTGAAGGAATCGAGGGTTTGAATTAGAAAGCCGCCTTTGACATAGCGGAAATCAAGGTGTTGTTTATTTAACTTTGTCATCGGTATTTCAACTAAGCGTAAGTTCTTTTTATTCTTTAGTAATTCTAGGGCCTTTTGTTCGTATCCCGGGGCAACAATAGCATCATAATGATGTTTAGATATTTCTTGAGCCGTGGCTAAATTAATAGCCTGATTACTAGCCACTATACCACCAAAAGCAGCTACAGGGTCACCACTTAGAGCTCTGCAATAGGCTTCAGCTAAGTTACCATGGCTGGCAAGTCCGCAGGGGTTGGTATGTTTTAACACCGCAACTGTGGGGGAAGTGAAGCTGCTGAGTACGCTTAGGGCAGCATCAAAATCAAGCAGGTTATTAAAGGAAATCTCAGGACCATTGAGTTGCTTAAGCGAAGTTAAATCTTCCTGCGGGTGTCTCACATTTTGCTCAATGTAAAAGGCAGCTTTTTGGTGAGGATTCTCACCATAGTGAAGGTCACAAGTTTTCTTAAGAGCCACAGTCATTTCCTCGGGGAAGCTTTCCTCGCTTAAGTATTGGGCAATGGCAGTGTCATATATAGCCACATGCTGAAAAGCTTTATGAGCTAATCTCTTCCTTTCTTCTAAATCTACGCTGCCCTGGCGTAATTTCTGCAAAATTGGATCGTAATCTTCAGGATCAACTATCACCAGAACAGAGGAGAAATTCTTGGCTGCTGAGCGAATCATGGTTGGTCCACCGATATCGATGTTTTCCAATGCTTCATCTAAGGAAACTTCTCCTCTGGTTACTGTCTCAATAAAGGGGTAGAGATTCACCACAACCATGTCGAGGGGTTCAATGTGGTTTTTAGCTAGCTCAGCTAGATGTTGTGGCAGATTATGCTTGGCTAAGATGCCACCATGGACTGCGGGGTGCAGGGTCTTCACTCTGCCACCAAGGATTTCAGGAAAGCCAGTAAGCTCTGAGACACTGCGAGCTTTTATGCCAGCAGCCTCCAGTGACTTTTTAGTTCCACCCGTACTGAATATTTCGACTCCTAATTCCTGTAGGCCCCTGGCAAAATCAGCTACACCTGACTTGTTTGAAACACTTACAATGGCACGCATAAAACCTCCTTAAACTATAATAACTTTTTTCTTTCCTTTTGCCTTGGCCACCTCACCTATAACTTTAGCTTGAGGCAGCATTTTGCTAATTTTAGCCACCTCCTGATTTGAGGCTATGATTGTCATGCCTACTCCCATATTAAACACTCGATACATTTCTGCCTCTGCTATGTTGCCTTTTTCTTGAATGAGTTTGAAAATAGGCAGTATATCCCAGGAACCTTTATAAAGGTGGGCGACAAGGCCTTGAGGTAAGATACGAGGTATGTTTCCTCTAAACCCACCACCAGTAATGTGAGCTAAACCTTTAATCAGCGATAAAATGGGCTTAACCCAAGGATAGTAACAATGGTGGATCTGGAGCAATTCCTCCCCCAGAGTTTTCCCCAGTTCAGGGTAAAAATCATGCAAACAGGAAGGCTTATCATTTATTCCAAAAACTCCTCGCACTAACGAGTAGCCATTGGTATGCAAACCATTTGACGGCAAGCCCAGAATTATATCTCCTGCAGTTATGGAACTCCCATCAATAATATTGCTCTTCTCCACCACCCCAACGATAAAGCCAACCAAGTCGTAGCTCCCCTGAAAGTAGATGCCTGGCATCTCAGCAGTTTCACCACCAATGAGCGAGCAGTCAACTTCCCGACAGGCTTGAGCTATACCTGTAACGATAGCTTCTACTTGCTCAGGCACAAGTTTGTCCATAGCAATATAGTCGAGAAAGAAAAGTGGCCTAGCGCCACAACACAGGATGTCATTGACACCGTGGTTAACAATATCGATGCCCACAGTATTATTTTTATTTAACAGTGAAGCGATTTTAAGCTTAGTGCCTACTCCATCAACACTGGAGACCAAAACAGGCTCATTATATCCTTTAAGCTGGAACATACTGCCAAAGGAGCCAAGGTTTAACGCTTCAGGGTGAAAAGTAGACTTAGCTTGCTTGGCAATAAGCTCTTTTATCTTACCCGCTACCTCAATATTGACACCAGCCGAGGCATAAGTTTGCTTACTTCTGGCTCCCAATGAGCTCCTCTTCAGACAATTTTTCCAAGGCTAGCTTATCCATGCCTATTTGCACTGGAATAGGATAATCTCCAGTAAAGCAAGCCAGGCAGAAAATCTCTCTAGGTAAACCAACAGCTCGAATTAAGCCATTGAGACTCAGGTAACCTAGCGAATCAGCCCCAAGGTAATCTCTGATTTCTGAGATAGATTTCCTAGCAGCGAGGAGTTCCCATTCAGTGGCCATATCCACACCTAAAAAGCAAGGGTAGCGAATAGGTGGGGCACAAATACGGAGATGAACTTCTTTAACGCCGGCTTTCTTTAACAAGCTGACTACGTGAGGAGTGGTAGTGCCGCGAACGATGCTATCATCAACAACCACCAACCGTTTTCCAGCAATTATTCGAGAAAGAGGATTAAATTTTAGCTGAACACCGAGTTCTCTTATCCTCTGGTCGGGCTCAATAAAGGTACGTCCTACATAGCGATTCTTGAGTAAACCCTCGCAATATGGGATACCTGAAGCGTGAGAATAGCCAACGCCGGCAGCAGTGGCTGAGTCAGGAACACCCATTACCAAATCAGCGTCAACAGGGTATTCTTGGGCTAGCATTTCACCCATGGCTTGCCTGGCCTGGTAGAGCAATTTACCTTGGATAACGCTGTCGGGACGGGCAAAATAGATATATTCAAAGATGCATAATGCTTTTTTGTTGCTTTTCCCCTTGAAATTGAAGCTTCTGATGCCATTATCGTCGATAACTACAATTTCCCCAGGTTCAATTTCCTTGGAAAGCTGGGTTCCTATGTGTTCCAATGCGCAACTCTCCGAAGCAATCACCCAGCCGCTATCGATAGTCCCCAAGCAGAGTGGACGTACACCCATAGAATCACGCACTCCGATGAGCTTATCTTGAGTCATAATTACTAGTGAATAAGCCCCCTGAAGGCGGCGCATAGCATATTCTATCTTCTCCTCGCAACTCTTGCCCGGGGAGGCTAAAATTAGATTAGCGATGACCTCAGAATCAGAAGAGGTGTGGAAACTGTAGCCGCTCTCATGAAGTTCCTCACGGAGTGGTTTGGCATTGATGATATTGCCATTATGGGCTAGGGCAAGAGTCAACTCTTCTGATTTCACTATAACCGGTTGAGCATTGGCTAGTTGTGTTGAGCCTGTAGTAGAGTAACGGTTATGCCCAATGCCAATATACCCTTTAAGTTGAGCAAGATCACTTTCGGTGAATACTTGGGAAACTAGTCCCATATTAGTATGTATTTTTATTCCATTGCCATCGCTGACAGCAATGCCAGCACTTTCTTGGCCGCGGTGCTGGAGAGCGAAGAGAGCAAAGAAGATAAGCCGGGCTATATCTATTCCACGAGCATGGATTCCAAAGATGCCGCAATTCTCGTGCATTGAAGCTGCCTTCACTACGAATTATAGACTGCCATAATCCTTCGGTCAACTTGTTGATTATCTCAACAAGCTTTTTATTATCTATTTTTACAGTGATTTTCCCGATGTGTTATAATCTCACCCATTATATCAAGTTGAGGGATTATATGTTACAAAAAGAAAGAAGAAATAATATTATTACGCAATTCGGACGCAAAGAAGGTGATACTGGGTCTACTGAAGTTCAGGTGGCATTGCTTACTGAAAAGATAAGCCAACTAACAGAACACCTTAAAATACATCCCCATGATTATCACTCCCGTCGTGCCCTTCTTAAAATGCTAGGACAGCGCAGGCGACTCTTATCATACCTTAATAAGAAAGACTCTGACTTGTATTATTCACTTACCACCAAATTGGGTTTGAGGAAATAGCATGCCCGATGTTTTCGAAAAATCAATAGCTAATCGAATACTTACTATAGAGACAAAAAAATTTGCCCAACAAGCAAATGGGGCTGCCATTGTTCGCTATGGAGATACAGTGGTTTTAGTCACTGTCTGTACCAGCCATGAACCTACGGAGAAAGTAAGTTTCGTGCCTTTAACAGTGGACTACGAGGAAAAACTCTATGCGGCTGGTAAAATACCGGGTAGCTTCATCAGGCGTGAAGGTCGTCCCAGCGAAGAGGCAACTATAACCTGCCGGTTTATTGATCGATGTTTACGGCCGCTTCTATTCAAAGAATTTGGCTACGAGACACAGGTTATAGCTATAGTGCTCTCTGCTGATAAGGAAAATGACCCAGATATTTGCGCTCTCATTGGCGCTTCAGCAGCTTTAACCATATCTGATATCCCATTCACGGGACCAATATCAGCAGTGCGTGTTGGCCATATAGATAACAGCCTAATTTTAAATCCTACTTTACCCCAAATGGAAACTAGTTTGCTTGATGTAGTTGTCGCTAGTACTAAGCAAGCTATAGTAATGGTAGAGGCAGGCGCCAAAGAAGCTTCTGAAGATATAGTAATGGAGGCAATTGAATTTGGACATAAAGCCAACCAGGAGATTATTGAACTTCAGGAGAGCCTGCAACAAGCTTGTGGCAAGCCTAAGATAGCAATCAAACCTAGGGAGGTCGCACCTGAACTTCCAACTCACATTTCTAACCTGCTTGGTGATAAATTAAGCGAAGCTTTAAAGCAACCAAGAAAGTCACGGCGAGAGCAAACTTTAGCCTCGCTCAAGGAGGAAGTAAAACAAAAATTAATTGATTCTTTCTCTGAAGAGGAAATCGATTTTGCTTTTGAAGCTCAGCTTAAAACAGCAGTGAGGAAAAATGTTTTGCAGAAAAGGCAACATGTGGACGGCCGTCAGGCTAGCGAAATTCGCCCTATTAATTGTGAAGTTGGTCTCCTACCTCGCACTCATGGCTCAGGCTTATTTACACGAGGAGAAACACAAGCATTAACTATTACCACCCTGGGTTCGGTAAGGCAGGAGCAGTTGTTGGATGGTTTAGGCTTGGCAGAAACAAAACGCTTCATGCATCATTACAACTTCCCCCCGTTTTCTACCGGAGAGGTAAAACGGGTAGGGACACCGGGAAGACGGGAAATTGGACATGGTGCCCTGGTAGAGCGGGCTATTGCACCACTATTACCCTCAGAAGAGGATTTTCCTTATACTATTCGCCTGGTTTCCGAGGTGCTCAGCTCCAGTGGGAGCACATCTATGGCTAGTACTTGCAGTTCAATCCTCTCATTAATGGATGCTGGCGTGCCTATTAAGTCACCAGTGGCGGGAATAGCTATGGGGCTGATTACTGGAGAAGGCGGAGAACACATTATCCTGACTGATATCGAGGGTGTAGAAGATGCCTATGGCGATATGGATTTTAAAGTTGCTGGTACCTCTCAAGGGATCACTGCTTTACAGCTTGATATTAAACTCAGAGGCATAGACTCCAAAATTTTAGCTGAATCCCTAAGCCAAGCTCGACAAGCCCGCTTTGAGATATTGGACAAGATGACGCAAACCATCAGTGCCAGCCGACCTGAACTTAGCCCCTATGCCCCTAGAATGCATGAAATAACTATTGATTCAAGCAAGATTGGTAGTGTCATTGGACCCGGGGGTAAAACCATTAGATCAATCATAGAGGAAACCAAAACAACTATAGATGTAAGAAATGACGGTAGAGTTATTGTTGGCGCTCTGGATGAGGAAGCAGCTCAAAAAGCAATCAAAATAATAGAAGGTTTAACTCAGGATGCGCATCCCGGTGATATCTATACCGGAAAAGTAACGCGATTGCTAAACTTTGGCGCCATGGTAGAAATTCTCCCCGGTAAGGAAGGGCTAGTCCATATTAGTGAACTCGCCGACCACTATGTAGATAAGGTTGAAGACGTGGTTAAAGTGGGTGACGAAATAATGGCCAAGGTCATTGAAATAGACGACTCAGGCAGAATAAATTTATCACGTAAAGCAGTGCTTGAAGGGCTTTCCCCCTTACCTAATGCTAAAGCTAAGAATCCCCTGGCCTCCAAACACCATTGGCAGAAACAGCCAAATCCTCATAGCTACTTGCATAATAAGGGCAATCGCCATAGCAGATACAATAATAAGTAAGCTATACCTATGCATAGGAGTAGCATTTGGAACATATAAGAATAGTTATTAATGGAGCTTTAGGCAGGATGGGGCGGGAGATAACTAAGGCTGTGCTTAGTAACCCTGAGCTAGAGATAGTTGGTGCCGTGGAAGAAAAAGTAACTCAACAGTATCTTCCCTTACCAGAGACTTCGGAGTTGATACCGTTTTCCTCCAACTTAAGCTCCCTTCTGAAGAGTTGCAATCCTGATGTAGTAGTAGATTTCACTAATGCTGCTTCTTCCATAGCAGCTGCTCGTGTTGCTATAAGGCAAGGAATTAGCATAGTCATAGGCACCACAGGCCTTTCTGAAGAACATCTGAAGGAAATTGAACAGCTATGTCAAGCCAATAGCGTGGGTGCTATAGTGGCACCTAACTTCTCTTTAGGTGCAGTACTCTTAATGCATTTAGCAAAGATCGCTGCCAAATTTTTCGATTATGCTGAGATTATAGAAATGCACCACGATAAGAAAATTGATGCGCCTTCGGGAACTGCTATATCCACAGCAAAAGCTATGCTACAAGCACATGACAACCCTTTCATCCACCCCAAAACTGAAAAGGAGACAATCAGCAACACTAGAGGTGGGCAGATAGGAGGTATATCTATCCATAGCCTGAGGTCACCAGGATTTATGGGAGGGCAAGAAGTTATATTTAGCGGCGCAGGTGAAACTCTGAATTTACGCCATGATACTATAAGCCGGGAATCTTATATGCCTGGCATTATTTTAGCCATCAAAGAGGTCACAAAGCGCAAAGGGTTAATTTACGGATTGGACACCTTGGTGAAATTATAGGAAGGAAAAAGGCATGAAAGGGTTCCATATAGCTATTGTGGGAGCCTCTGGGCTTGTAGAGCAAGAATTTATCAAAGTGCTTGAACAGCGGAATTTCCCTGTAGCCTCAATGCAGCTAGTTGCCTCCAAGCATTTCTCAAGCACAAAGCTCTTCTTTAACCACCAAAAAATTGAAGTTGAGGAGGCCACACCAGAGGTATTTCGCGATGTTGATATCGCTCTTTTTTCCGCTAGCGCTGATGTTAGCCACCATCTGTCACCTCTAGCTGTTGAAGCTGGAACAGTAGTTATTGATAGTAGCACTGCCTCTAGGATGAACCCTACAATTCCCTTAGTGGTTCCTGAGGTAAATCCTGAGGATATAAAATGGCATAAAGGGATAATAGCTAACCCAAATTGTTCCACAATCCAATTAGCAGTAGCTCTCTATCCCTTGCATAAAGTTAATCCTATAAAACGAATTATTATAAACACTTACCAAGCGGTATCAGACAGCGGTGCTAACGCTTTAAAAGAGCTAACAAGCCAAACAAGGCAGGTTTTAGAAGGGCGTCGTGTTTGCCCTCATATCTATTCTCACCAAATAGCCTTTAATATATTGCCGGAAATTGATGTCTTTTTGGACAACGGCTATACTAAAGAGGAGCAAGAAATAGCAGAAGAAATACGAAGAATATTGCGTGCTAAGGATATGGCTATTTCCGCGACCTGCGTTCGAGTCCCTGTTTATTTTGGGCATAGCGAAGCAGTAAATGTGGAATTTAACTTACCTGTTACCCCGGAGGAGGCAAGGAAAATTCTGGTTCAAGCTCCTGGAGTTAGAGTCCTTGATGATCCTAGCGTTAGCCTATATCCTCTGCCTTGGGCAGCTAGTGGTTCAAATCACGTATTTGTAGGCAGAATACGAAGGGATATTTCTCACACCAATGGACTAGTTATGTGGATAGTGGCCGATAATCTACGCAAAGGAGCAGCGTTAAACGCTGTGCAAATTGCTGAAGAAGGCATAAAAATGGGCTGCATAGCACACAAGAGGGTGCAGAAGCCCTCCCACCGACACTCTTCATTTAGCAAAAGGGCAGGTGGCTTAAAATGAGGATTCTGGGTCGCTTATTAACAGCCATGGTTACACCTTTTGATAGTCAGGGTAAAGTTAATTATCAGCAGGCTAAGAATCTAGCTCGAGCTTTGCTTGATTCTGGCAGCGATGGCTTGATAGTTTCTGGCACAACTGGAGAATCCCCCACTCTCAGCCACGAAGAAAAATTACACCTTTTCACTGAGCTAAGGTCAGCGATAGCCAACCATGGGATAATAATGGCTGGCACTGGCAGTTACAACACAAAAGAGAGCCAGAAGCTAACTAAAGAGGCCGAGAAGGTTGGAGTTGACGCTTGTCTTTTAGTAGTTCCTTATTATAATCGACCAACCCAGCAAGGCTTATTTGAGCATTTTAAAGCTGTCGCCCAAGCCACAGCTTTGCCCTGTATTCTCTATAATGTGCCATCACGCACAGTGGCTAACCTTGCCTCCGATACTGTAATCAAGCTAAGCCAGATTGATAATATTGTGGGCATAAAAGAGGCCAGCGGTAATCTTCGTCAGGTAAGTGAGATTATCCACGGGGCCAGAGACAACTTCCTGGTTTATAGCGGCAATGATGATGATACCCTGCCTATTCTCGCTTTGGGAGGCTATGGCGTAATCAGCGTAGCCTCACATTTAGTAGGAATCCAGATAAAGGATATGATAGAGAAATTTCTTAGCGGCAAAACTCAGGAGGCAGCTAGTATCCACCACCACTTATTGCCCTTGATAAATGCCTTATTTATTATTCCTAACCCTATGCCCGTTAAGTATGCTCTGAATTACCTTGGCTTCCAGGTAGGCAAACCTCGCTTGCCTTTGCTTGAGCCTGACGAAAAGTCAGCTGAGATTATTCGAACAAGGTTAAAAGACTATAAAATTGACTTGCCTCTTCCCTCCCTCTCCCACAAAAGACAGTATTAGAGTGAGGATAAGCTACCCAGAGAGAATAGGCCTCACTTCTATCAGTTGGTTTCTCCTTGGCCCCGCGGTAATACAGCTAACAGGGCAAGAAAGGAGTTTCTCAAGTCTACCTATGTAACGGTGGGCCTCCAAAGGTAGCTGCTCAAAATCACAGATTTCACTTGTTGACATCTGCCAACCCGGCAACTCTTCATAAATTGGCTGGCATTTCTCTAATATAGCTGTACTGCTGGGAAAAAAATCTAGAATCTTGTTACCAAATTTATAGGCCGTGCACATCTTAATTGAAGGGAATTTGTCGTAAATATCAAGGTGAGTTAAAACTATGTCGCTGAAGCCATTTACTTGAACACTGAACCGACCAGCCACAGCGTCAAACCAACCGCAGCGCCGTGGCCTCCCCGTGGTAGCACCATATTCGTGGGCTTTCTCCCGTATAAGTTCGCCGACCTTGTCCTGCAATTCTGTAGGCATAGGACCACTACCAACTCTGGTGATGTAAACTTTAAATACACCTACAACCCGACCAAATGCCATTGGGCCTATGCCCGCTCCAATAGAACCTCCTCCAGCTAGCGGTGAAGAAGAAGTTACATAGGGGTAGGTGCCAAAATCAGGGTCAAGTAAAGTTCCCTGTGCACCCTCCAATAAAATTAGTTCCTCTCTTGCCATTGCTCGGTCAATTATGGAGCTAGTTTCCTTGATAAATGGAGCTAGCTGCTCTCCATAGTGGCAATATTGTTCAAAGATTTCTTCCAAAGACAACGGAGCGTGCTGATATACTTTAGTGAGAATAGCGTTTTTAAGCTCAAGGGTTGAACTTAGCTGTTTCAGAAATATATCCTTGTTTAATAAATCTCCAACACGGATTCCCACACGAGCTACTTTATCAACAAAGGCAGGGCCAATGCCCCTGCGTGTAGTGCCCAAAGCCCCTTTACCACGCCTTTCCTCTTCCAGCCCATCAAGAAGGGTGTGATAAGGCATGATAAGGTGAGCACGGTCGCTAATGATGAAATGGCTTGTATCCACACCATGGCTTTGAAGCTCATCCAATTCTGTAAGAAGCACCGCTGGGTTAATAACCACCCCATTACTGATAATACAAGTTACCTGTGGGTAAAAAATGCCTGAGGGCACAAGATGCAGCCTGAACTCACCATAGGGATTAATCACTGTATGGCCAGCATTGTCACCTCCCGAGAAACGAACCACTACTTTAACCTTCTCTGCTAGAAAATCGATTATCTTTCCTTTCCCCTCATCACCCCACTGACCTCCTACAACAGCTATGACAGACATTTAGTTACCCCCTAACCTTTGTTTGCTTCCGTAAATAAAGCAGCCTTTGAGCTACAGTAATATAAACAAAGACTACTAGGACCCATAGGGCAATAAAAACTTGGTTTACTAGCAAACCTACTGCTAATACTATAACTCTCTCAGCCCTGGTAAACAAACCAACCCGGCATTGCAAGCCTAGCCCCTCTGCTCTAGCTCTGATGTAGCTAACAAGAAAAGAGCCAACTAGAATAGCAAAAATGGCCACAATCGCTAAAGTGGCCCCCTTCGGCAAATACAAATACCAAATCAAAAGGCCACAGAGTGCCACTGCTTCGGAAATGCGGTCAACTGTGGAATCTAAGATAGCACCAAACTTTGTAGCTTGATTAGAGAAGCGGGCCAATGCTCCATCAAGGAGATCAAATAGGCCAGAGACTAAAATCAGAACTCCTCCAAGGAAAAAATGGCCACTAGCAATGACATAAGCAGCGCCAATATCTATGGCTAAACCTGCAAAGGTGAGAGCGTCAGGCTTTATCCCACTCTTACTCAAGCCCTTGATTATTGGCTTGGTAATGTATGAACCTGATTTTTCTCGAAGCTCTACTAAGTTTGGCATTTCCACTTGCCTTAGCTAACCCATTGCTTCCTTTTTTCGTAGAAAGTTCACCCAAACCTTATGGAGAAGCAGAGCCATTCACTTCAATATGGGTAAAACTCAATTCTCTGGCTTTGGCAACGAATTCTACCATATTACTAAATCTGCCTTTAGTCCACCTAGTAGAAAGGAGAACCTGCGATAACCTTCCTCCACTTCTTTTTTGCTGTGGAAGTGGGAGCTATTCCTTGCTCTCAGTTAATTGCGGGGCAGGCAATGAAACAGGGCCTTCCTGCTCCTGCTCCATGATAAATGCCTCAGTTTTTAGACGAGCTTTATCGTCAGAATATTGGATTGGCGGGGATTTCATAAAGTAAGATGAGGGTGCCACTATAGCTCCACTCAGACCGCGATCCAAGGCCAGTTTGCAGCATCTTAAGGCATCAATAACCACACCTGCTGAATTAGGGCTGTCCCATACCTCCATCTTCAGTTCCAAATTGAGGGGGACATCGCCAAAAGTGCGCCCCTCCATCTTTATATAGCAAAATTTGCGGTCTGCCAGCCAAGACACATAATCGCTAGGGCCAACGTAGATGTTGTCAGGACCAAGATCATAGTCTAACTGAGAAGTAACAGCATTGGTCTTGGAAACTCTCTTAGATTCTAAACGCTCCCGCTCTAACATATTATAAAAGTCAGTATTACCGCCAAAGTTCAGTTGATAAGTCCGCTCTAATTTAACACCACGGTCACGGAAAAGCCTAGTTAACACGCGGTGAGTGATTGTAGCGCCAACTTGAGATTTGATGTCATCGCCAATAACAGGCAACCCCCTCTCAGCAAATCGGTTTTGCCAATAAGACTCACGGGCAATGAAAACTGGTATGCAATTGACAAGACCACAGCCAGCTTCCAGCACTTGCTCTGCATACCATTTAGCAGCCTCTTCACTACCTACAGGTAAATAATTAAGCACCACATCAGTTTTAGTTTCCCTAAGGATACCCACTATATCAGCTGTTGGGCCTGGTGCCTTGGTAATAATTTTGGAGAGATATTCGCCTAGCCCATCATGAGTCATACCACGCTCAACCCTGACACCAATTTTAGGCACATCGCAAAACTTGAAAGTATTGTTAGGTGAAGTATAAATAGCCTTAGCTAAGTCCTTACCCACTTTATTCTTATCAATATCAAATGCGGCCACGAAGTTGATATCGCTTACATGATAGCCGCCCAAAGTGACATGCATTAAACCAGGGACAAACTCGCCTTCCTTAGCATTTTTATAATAGTAAACTCCCTGAACAAGTGAAGAGGCACAATTGCCAACACCTATGATAGCTACATTTACCATTCCCATAACTTGATTTACCTCCTCTCTAATAGATAAAAGCGCATCCACTAACAGTTATATAGTGGCTTTAATTGCTCAAAAACACCCTCTAGTTTATCCTAGCACATAAAGAAACTAGCTAAAGGCTGCCTTCTTTAGGCCTCCTTTCACTCTAAGGAAAATTAAGTTTTACCAATTCTAAATACCTTGGCTCCACACACAGAACAGGTTCCACGAATCGCTGGCCTCCCGTTCTTAAGAGTAATAGGAATTGGGTTTTTAATATCTCTCTTCATACGACACTTGAAGCAATATGCTTGCATAGAAAATTACCCCCCTTTCTCTATTTAGCTAGCAAACGTTTACCTTAGCTTATCATATATATTAATGTCAATGCCCAGATTCTGCCCTAGCAAAAGCTTAAACTATTTAGTATCGCTAACTTGCCTAATCAACTTGAGTATCCTTGCCCCCCGCTCAATAGAATCATCACAATGGAAGCTAAGCTGCGGAGTGCACTTCAACCTTAAACGTGAAGCTAATTTCTTGCGTAGAAATCCTGAAGCTGTATCGAAACCTGCTATCATGTCTATTTTATTCCTTCCGTTTCCCAGAATGCTAACAAATACCTTGGCATGCCTAAGGTCAGGTGAAACTGAAACTTCCGTTACTGAGATAAGATTATTCAATCTTGGGTCATCAACTTCACGTTCAAGTAAGTCACTGATTTCTTGCTTAATAAGTTTGCTTAACCTCTCAGTACGTCTAGACATCCCAGCCTCCTAAAGAACAAGCAAAGATTAGGTCAAAATATAAAATGGAAGGGCTATTTTAACTTACCCTTTCCCTTCTATATAGCTCAATAATATCACCGATATAAAAATCATTAAACCCTTCCACACCCACACCACATTCAAGACCAGCTGCTACCTCAGCAACATCTTCTTTAAAACGTTTTAAACTGGAGATCCGAGATTCGCAGACCATATCATTTCGCCGTAATATCTTGGCTTTAGCATCCCGCCATACCTTACCTTCCTTAACATAAATTCCTGCCACCTTGCCCCGTTTGCTACTAGGAAATATAGCTCGCACCTCAGCACGTCCTCCAAGCACCTCAGCATAGGTTGGCTCAAGCATCCCCTTTAATGCCTTGCCTACATCCTCCTCCAATTTGTAGATTACATCATATCTCTGAATACTTACCTCTTCTACTTCAGCTAACTGTTGTGCTCCTGGCGCTGGGTCACTATTAAAACCTATGATAATGCCTTTAGAAGCCGAGGCCAAAAATACATCACTCTCTGTGATGCTACCACTAGCAGCGTGTATAACCTTGACCCTCACCTTCTCCGTGCTTAATCGTTCTATGGAGTTCTTTATTGGTTCGATGCTGCCATGGACATCTGTCTTCAAAATTATATTGAGTTCCTTTACCTGTCCCTCACTTATTTGGTTAGAAAGAGCGACTAAACTTAAGGGCGCCTGGGCTCTTGCAACTTCACATTTATCTACAATGTCTCGTGCTTGGTGTTCATCAGTAACCCCAGTAAAGAATTCCCCTGAGCTTGGCACAGCATTCAAACCAAGAACTTCAACCGGCGTTGATGGCTCAGCTTTCTTAACTCTCTTTCCTTTATCATCGAATATAGCTTTGACTTTGCCCCAAGTATTGCCAACGACTACAACATTACCCAGCTCAAGAGTGCCCTTCTGAACCAAGAGAGTAGCCAGGGAGCCCTTAGTGCTATCTAGCCTAGCTTCAATAACTACGCCCTCTGCCGCACAATTAGGGTTAGCTTTTAGCTCCAATATGTCGGCAACAAGGAATAAGTTCTCCAGTAAATCTGAGATTCCCTGGCCTTTCTTAGCTGAGATGGGAACACAAACAATGTCGCCACCCCACTCCTCAATAATTAAACCTGCATCGGCAAGCTGCTGCTTTACACGCTCAAGGTCAGCATTAGGTTTATCAATTTTATTGATAGCAACTACTATAGGTACCTTAGCAGCCTTGGCGTGGTCTATAGCCTCCACAGTCTGAGGCATAACACCATCGTCAGCAGCAACCACTAAGACAACTATGTCTGTTGACTGTGTCCCACGAGCTCTCATAGCAGTGAAAGCCTCATGTCCCGGCGTATCTAAGAAGGTAATCTTGCGCCCGGCTACTGTAGTTTGATAAGCACCAATATGCTGAGTAATAGCTCCTACCTCATGGGCAGTTACATTAGTTTCCCTAATAGCATCAAGGAGAGTCGTCTTACCATGGTCAACATGCCCCATTATAGTAACCACCGGGGGGCGGATTTGAATTTTACCCCTTCTTGCTCTCTTAGGAGAAGGCAAAACTCGATGTTCCACTTTCTCTTGAGCGCTATAACCGAAATCTAATGCTACCCCAGTAGCCATATCAAAATCAATGGCCTGGTTAATATTAGCCATAATGCCCTTCCGCATAAGCTGTTTAATAACTTTCACAGGCTCTACTTTTAAGATATCGGCTAACTGCCTCACACTCAGGGGAGACGGAAGCTCAATTTGAGGCAAAGCTGGTTGATTTGTCTCTTTCTGATTATCTACTGGCTGCCTTTTCCTACTACTCAAGTCTGGCCTTCTTTTGGCAAGTTATTGCTATAGTCTATCAAAGTTTGGCGATTATGAATGCTAAGCTTCGTTCGCAAAGCTCGTTCTAAATGCCCCCGCTTTAGCCCTATCTCCCAGCAATCCTTTTCAGGGCATAAATAAGCACCGCGACCTGGCTTCTTGACAAATATATCTACCTCTACAATTCCGTTCCTAGTACATACTAAACGAATCAAATTTTTTTTATCCCTCCTCTGTCGACAAGCAACACAGGTACGCTGAGGCATGTGTTTACTCTTCCGGTTCATCGTCCTCAACGTGGACCTTCCGTTTTCTAACTCCCTTGGTTTTAGATTTGCTTTTCCTCGGCTTTGCACCCTCCTTCTCACTTAGTATTTCTACTTTTGGCTTGCTTGGTAAAATATCCTCAGCAAAGCGAATCTGCACTTTTTCTTCAGGCTTCACAGAAGGTGTTTCTGTAGCTAATTTAAATTCATCCCTAGCTAAAAGCGTAGTTATATCCTCTGCTTCACCCTCGTTAGCCAACTCTGGTGCCCGAGGTTCACTTGGCACAATAGAAGGCAATTCGCCTTTTTCTAATTCCTCAGGAGCAACCTGGGGTAAACTTGCCATTTCTGTTTCAACGGCAGAGGTGCTCTTAATATCAATCCGCCAACCTGTGAGTCTTGCTGCTAACCTGGCATTTTGCCCTTCCTTGCCTATGGCTAAAGATAGTTGTTTATCAGGGACAATCACAGTAGCTGTGTTTTCCGCTTCATTCAGCTCCACACTCTCTACTTGAGCTGGGCTGAGAGCATTAGAAATAAATATCTTAGGATCAGTGTGCCACTGAATTACATCTATTTTTTCACCACCTAGCTCATTAATAATACTTTGTAGCCTAATGCCTCGAGCCCCAAGGCAGCAACCCATAGGTTCTACGCCCTCCTGCTGAGTTGACACCGCCACCTTGCTTCGGTGCCCTGCCTCTCGTACTATAGCTTTTAGCTCCACAACGCCACTATGAATTTCTGGGATTTCCAGCTCAAAAAGACGGCGCAGCAAATTTGGATGGGAACGGGAAATTATTATTTGAGGCCCTTTAACTCCCTGATATATCTCCAAAAGGTAAAATTTAAGCCGCTGCCCTGCATGGTAACGTTCATGAGGTACCTGCTCAGTGGGGGGGAGTATCGCTTCTGTTTTGCCTAAACTAACATAGATTTGCCTAGGCTGGATGGATTGAATTATCCCAGTGGCAATTTCACCTTCTTTACCCACAAATCGGTCATAAATTGCATGACGCTCTGCTTCACGTAACCGCTGTAAAACAACTTGCTTTGTTGTTTGAGCCGCAATGCGCCCAGCACTTCTTGGTGTAGATTCTACCTCCACCAGTTCACCAACTTGAACGCCATCCTGCAATTTCCGAGCCTCATCCAAGGAGATCTCCTGACCTAGATTGGTAGCTGACTCAACCACAACTTTTTTAATACAAACTTTGATACTACCAGCATTAGGGTCAATTTTGACCGAGATATCCTGCTCAGGGGAGAAAACATCTTTTTTATAAGCTGCGATGAGCGCTGACTCTAAAGCTTCTAGAACTACTTCTTTAGGTAGGTTCCTCTCAGCTGAGAGTTGAGTGATAGCACTCATAAACTCTGTTTTCATCTCTTTTCAACCCAACAATTAAATCTAATAAAAAAGTGGGCAAAACCCACTTTCTTCGGATATAATGTCCTTTTAATCTTTAGTTTAACACGCTTAAATTAGAAATGCAAAATGAAAGCACTAATCCAACGGGTTACCAACGCCTCGGTAAGTGTGAGGAATAAAGTAGTAGGCAAAATTGGTCCGGGGCTAGTGGTTTTTATTGGCCTGGCCAAGAGCGATTCAAAAGGCGATGCTCATTACTTAGCAGACAAAATAGTCAACTTGCGTATTTTTACTAGCGAGGAAAGTAAGTTTGCCCTTTCAGCATTGGAAACAGGAGGGGAAATTTTGATAGTAAGCCAGTTTACCCTTTTAGCTGATTTGCGAAAGGGCAGACGCCCCAGCTTCACTGAAGCAGCTCCACCGGATAAAGCAAAGGAATTATATGACTTTTTTGTGGAGCAAGTCCGCTCCACCGGCATCAGGGTAGAAACAGGGATTTTCCAAGAGCATATGCTGGTAGAAATCCATAATGATGGGCCAGTGACTTTGCTACTAGAGAGTAAAATCAAATAATTGCATTAGCAACCTATTGCAATAATTTTCCTGTTCTATTATAATTTCAGTTTGGAATGAGTTGCCACAAAGTCCTTCTAGAAAAAGGGTATCGTTTAACTCCGCAGCGTATGCTGGTCATTGAAGCCCTTCATGAAGCTGATGGCCACATTAGCGCTGAAGAGATTTATGAGCAGCTACATAGTCGCTATCCTTATAGCAATATCTCCACTGTCTATCGCACCCTAGAATTGCTAAAGAAGTTAAATTTAGTCACGGAAACGGATTTTGGCGAAGGACGTGTCCGTTATCATGTTGCTGAGAAAGGGCATCACCATCACCTCGTCTGCCGCACGTGCGGCAAAACAGTTGATTTAGATGAATCTATATTATACCCATTAAAAGATGCCTTGCTTCGTGATTATGATTTTGATGCTGACCTAAGACACTTAGCTATATTGGGAAAGTGCGATGAGTGCCGCAAGAAAAAGGAGCTACCCTAGCTAACTCTTATAAATAAGAGTGCCGATAATGAGTGACATTCAAAAAAGACTGCATATCTTGCTTGACTATTGGATTGAGCATAACCGCGAGCATGAGCAGGAGTTCCGTGATTGGGCGGACAAGGCTGCCTCTTTACCCGGTGAGGTAGCACAACAGCTGCAGGAAGCAGGCATCAGGATGGCTGATGCTAGTAACTCTGCCTGGAGAAAGCGCGACAGGCCTTAACAACAAGCATGGAGGAGTGAGATACGTCTTGCTAAAGTTTATGCGGCTACAGAAGGCGATGAACCAATTCTGGAGGGTATCGCCTATATGATAATTGATGGCGACCAGGTGGAGGTAGAGACTCTCCTTTGGGGAAAGGAAGGTTTTCTTGGGCAAGGTGCGCCAGGTGGACTTCGTAAAGCCTAGGGTGCAACTGGAGAAAGATTAATTTTTTTGCCTTGTTATTGCAACTAATTGCAGACGCATGAGATATTGAAAAAACCGGGACGAAGAAGTTGCTTAGGAAACCTTAAGATGCCTTTTCCTAACCCAAAGCGGCAATGCATTTGATTGATGAAAACTTGATTTAAAGGAGGTCTTAGCTGCATATACCTGATGGTTTTATTAGCGCGCCAGTGGCCACAGTTGGCTGTGTCGTAGCTGCTGGTTTTGTGGCCTACGCTGTCAAGGCAACAAAGAAAAAGATGGGGGAGAAGCAAATCCCGCTGATGGGAGTATTAGCTGCTTTCATCTTTGCCGCGCAAATGCTTAATTTCCCAATAGCCGGGGGCACATCAGGGCATTTTGTCGGGGCTGCTTTGGCCGCTATTCTCTTAGGCCCCTGGACAGGGATACTGATAATGACCTGCGTGCTGGTGGTTCAGTGTCTGGTATTTCAGGATGGAGGGCTCTTTGCCTTGGGAGTCAATATCCTTAATATGGGAATTATTGCCAGCTTTGTCGCTTATTATATTTACCGGGGTAGTGCACTTTTTGGTGAAGGGAGAAAAAGAAAACTGGTTGGCGGAGGTTTAGCTGCTTGGTTTTCTGTAGTGATAGCATCTGTTGTCTGTGCCTTTGAGTTAGCTATTTCAAGCACAGTGCCACTAGAAGTAGCTTTGCCGGCGATGGCAGGCATCCATACTCTTATCGGTATTGGTGAAGGGCTAATAACTGCTGCAGTACTTAATCTAATCATGGCTACCAGAGCTGACCTGCTGGAATTACAAAAGGCTTAAAGGAGGATTACATGAGATTTAAATGGTGGCATGGTGCTTTGATTTTTGCCTTGTTTTTAGCTCTATTCTCCCCCCTGGCTTCCTCTTCTCCTGATGGACTGGAGAGAGTAGCTGAGGACAAGGGATTTATGGAAACAGCTCGTGAAGCTTTTTTTGAGGCCATCCCTGACTACATGGTGCCCGGAATAAAAAGCGAAGCTGTAGCAACAATTCTGGCTGGCTTAATTGGCACGCTTCTAGTGTTTGCCATTGGTTACAGCTTAGCTCGATTATTAAAGGCAAAAGATGATGCATAGTTTCATTGACAAGTATAGTGACTTGGATAGTCTAATCCACAGGCTTGACCCCCGAACCAAGTTCATCGCTAGCTTAGCTTTCATTATTTCTGTGGTATTAACACCAACGAGTAATTGGCACGCCTTTGCTCTTCACCTCTGCCTCATGACTTCTTTGCTCATTATTGCCAAGTTACCACCTTTCTATGTCTTAAAGAGGTCTTTAGTAATTTTCCCCTTCGTTTTGCTGATTGCTGTTTTCATCCCGTTTCTTAAGCCAGGTGAGGTAGCTGGCAGCTACAATATCTGGCTGTGGCAGGTCTCAGTGACTTATGCTGGCCTGCTCATTCTGGCAAATGTGGCTGTTAAAGCTTGGCTCTGTATTTTTAGCTTGATCTTGCTTACAGCGACAACAAGGTTTGTTGATTTGCTAAAAGGTCTGAAACAGTTAGGCACACCCAAAGTGATAATATTGATTCTTTCTTTTATGTATCGCTATATCTTCGTTTTGGTAGATGAGGCGATGCGAATGCGACAAGCTCGTGATAGCCGCAGCTTTGGAGGCGGCCGGCTTCGTCAGTTAAAGACTCTCGGCAATATGATTGGCACTCTGTTTATTCGGAGTTATGAACGGGGCGAGAGTATTTATGCCGCTATGCTATGCCGGGGTTTTGGTGACGAAATCCGCAGCCTGCGCCAATTAGGTTTCAAAAGAATTGATGCTTCTTTCGGTGTTGCTTTTAGCCTTGTTATCATTTCTTCAGCCATCATCTTCTGGTAGCTTTAAAAGGTTATGGACAAGATTGTAGATATCGAAAATCTTTCTTTCTTTTATCCTGATGGGCATCAGGGGCTCAAAGATATTAACTTGGTTGTTTACTCCGCTGAGAATCTGGCGGTGATCGGCCCCAATGGTGCTGGCAAATCAACGCTTTTACTCCATCTCAATGGTATCCTTCGCAGTAACAATACAATAAAGGTTTTTGGCCTGCCTGTAGAGGAGAAAAATCTGAAGGAGACAAGAAGAAAAGTTGGCCTGGTATTTCAGGATCCTGAGGATCAACTCTTTTCACCAACTGTTTTTGATGATGTTGCCTTTGGTCCTATAAACATGGGCTATTCTGAATTACAAGTTAAGCAACGCGTGGCTCAAGCTCTAAAATGGGTAGGGATGGATGGCTATGAGCAACGTTCCCCTCATCATCTCAGCGTTGGCGAAAAGAAAAGGATTGCCATTGCTACTGTCCTTTCTTTAAATCCAGAGCTTCTGGTCCTAGACGAACCCAGTAGTAACCTCGACCCAAGGAGTAAATGGTCTTTAATCGAGGTGATAAAGCAACTGCCTATGACCAAAATCATTGCCGCCCACGACCTAGAATTGATAGGGGCTTTGTGTCAGCGGACTATAATACTAGATGGCGGGATAATAGTAGCCGACGGAAGTACCACAAACATTCTCAATGACGTCGCCTTGCTCAGAGCTCATGGCCTTGCACCAGAGGAAAAGCTACGTCAAGCTTCAAGCTGATATCCAGGGCTCTGGCTGAATGAGTAAGAGCGCCAACCGAAATGAAATCGACTCCAGTCTTTGCCACATCTCGGGCTTTATCCAATGTAACACCTCCAGAAGCCTCGATTAAGGCACGACCATGAATAAATTCCACTGCTTGGCGCATATCCTCAAGACTCATATTGTCGAGCATAATGATATCCACTCCAGCCTCAGCAGCTTCCTCAGCTTCTTGCACGGTTTTAACCTCCACTTCAAGCTTTAGTCCTTGCGAAGCATTTTGACGAGCCTTGGCTATAATCTCCTTGAGGCTTAATCCACGACTACGAAGTGCTGCCAAATGATTATTCTTAATAAGTATGCCATCGCCCAAATTCATACGATGATTCTCGCCACCACCAACTCTAACAGCATATTTTTCCAATAATCTTAAACCTGGAGTGGTCTTTCTGGTATCCATAATATGCACTGGTAATCCCTCAACTACTTTCACATAGCGATTTGTCTCTGAGGCGATGCCACTGAGTCTCTGCAGGAAATTCAAGGCTGTTCTTTCTGCCTTGAGAATACTGGCTACTTTGCCTTCCACCTTGGCAATTATGCTGCCTGAGTTAACTTTAGCCCCATCTTCAAGTAAAGCATCTATTTTTAGTTCTGGGTCCAGTTTATGAAACACTTTTCTAACCACATTGATTCCAGCCAAAACACCCTGTTCCTTCGCCACAATAGTGGCGATACCTTGCTGGTTGTTCGATATTAAAGCCCCAGTGGTAACATCACCCCAAGCGAGGTCCTCGGCTAAAGCACGGTCACCAATCTCTTCGATCTGAGCTTCAGTTAGCTGCATGTTCCTCCCTCAAAATTATATGCTGCTGCCAGGCAGGAGAAGGCTGAGGAAAATCGGTGCGGAAATGGGCTCCACGACTCTCCTCACGGAGCAAAGCAGCCTCAGTCATAAGCCTGGCGCATAAAACTAAATTGGTTAGTTCACAAGAAGGACGGTCAGTAGGTTGAGGCAAAGAGCATTGCCACGTAGCCAAGACATTTGCAGCCTCGCTGAGACCCTCACCTGAACGAATAATGCCCATCTTATTCCACATAAGAGACTGCAAATTAGGTAGATTAAATGGTGGCACGCTGGACAGCACTTCACGGCGAGGTAAAGAGTAATGAATCTCTCCCTTTGGGCTTGCCTTGACCCGCTCATAATGGTGAGTATTCTGAGATATCTCAGCTCTTTGCACTACACGCTTACTAAAAACAACTGCTTCAAGTAGCGAATTTGATGCCAGCCTATTAGCTCCATGCACACCGGTACAAGCAGTCTCACCAGCAGCGAACAGCCCTGGTATATTTGTCTCTCCCCAGGTATTCACTTTTACCCCTCCCATAAGATAATGAGCTGCTGGAGCCACTGGAATAAGCCCTTTGGTAACATCTAAGCCATGCTCTAGACAAAAACGATAGATATGCGGAAAGCGAGTGGTAATTAACTGAGGTGACAAGTGAGTGACGTCTAAAAATACTCTATCGCTATTTGTCTTTCTCATTTCGTAGATAATATCTCTAGCTACTATATCCCTTGGTGCCAGCTCAGCTTCAGGGATATAATCTGGCATAAAGCGGTAACCCTCTACATTCCTAAGTATGCCACCCTCTCCCCTTACCGCCTCGGAGATAAGGAAGGGAGCCACTCCTGGTAAGCGAAGAACAGTAGGATGGAATTGGAAAAATTCTACATCACTAATTTCAGCGCCCGCCTTAAAAGCTAAAGCTACACCATCTCCGGTAACTACATCAGAGTTGGTAGTATATTTAAATAGTCGCCCGATACCGCCAGTGGCCAGGATAAGAAATCGGCAACCATATTCCTCCACAGAGCCAGTTCGACAATCAAGAGCCTTTACACTCTCCACCTTTCCATTATCCAATAAAATTTCGCTAGCCAAGCAGTATTCCAAAACCTTAATTGAAGTGGAACGCACTTGCTGGCTTAAGGTAACTTCAATATGCTCACCGGTGGCATCTCCACCAGCATGGATAATGCGCGGAACACTATGAGCTGCTTCTCTAGTCAGAGTAATTTCACCATTCAAAGTATCAAAAGGAACCTTAAATCTGATTAAATCAGCAATACAATCAGCAGCTTCATTTGTCAAGATATGCACAGCCTCAGTATCACATAAGCCACCCCCAGCAGCCATAGTATCTTCGAAGTGCAGCTCTGGGGAATCATCCTTATCTATAGCAACAGCGATGCCACCTTGAGCATACTTAGTATTGCAATCATCAATGCTGCCTTTGGTCAGAATAAGAACACTGCCCTGCTCTATGGCGAGCAAAGAAATATAAAGCCCGGCTATGCCACTGCCCACTATTATATAGTCATAATGATTCATCTTTTTTATTTTAGGTTATAGCCAGCATCCTATCGATAGCTCGCTTGGCTCTAACCCTTACTCCCGCAGGCACAGTAACCACGCTACTCCTAGTCTGCATAACTTCCATAATCATTTCTAATGTGGTCTTCTTCATATCAGCGCAGATAAAGTTACTGCTTATAATGTGGAAATCTTTTTCTGGATTTTGCTTTCTCAGTGGATGTAACATCCCTTCCTCCGTACCAATAAGGAAAGCCCTATCACTGCTCTGCTCAACATAGCGAAGCATTTGTGAAGTACTTAAAGCAGCATCAGCTAAGCTTATAACCTCAGGTCGACATTCAGGATGAACCAATACTTTGGCTTGAGGGTAACATTGCTTAGCTAACTTAACTTGCTCAGCAGTAATCCTGTCATGAACATTACAGAAGCCAGGATAAAGAATTATCCTCTTGTTAGTTTTGGTGGAGACATAATGCCCTAGGTTTCGGTCAGGAACAAAAAGGATTTCCTCATGAGGCATTGCCTCCACTACCTCGACTCCATTAGCAGAGGTGCAGCAGATATCGCTTTCTGCCTTGATTGCCGCAGCAGTATTAACATAAGCTACCACGGCGGCTTGGGGGTATCTCCGCTTCCATTGTCTTAGGCTGCAGACATCAATCATATCTGCTAGAGGGCAGCCAGCATCGGAATGAGATAAAAGCACCGTAGAAGCTGGATTAAGAATAGCTGCCATTTCAGCCATAAAGCGAACACCGCAGAAGACAATCGTCTCTGCCTTAACCTCAGCACACTTTCGTGCTAATTCAAGAGAATCCCCAGTGAAGTCAGCAATATCCTGTATTTCAGGGCGCTGATAGTTGTGAGCCACAATAGTAGCATTAAGCTTCTTTTTTAGTTTAGCTATCCTTTTTTTATCTTGTTCGAGATTATCCACTTGCATTTAAGGGTCTATTCGCAAGGGTTTTAGAAGTAGAACTAATTTGCTATCTTGTTACTTTATCTACTTGCCTTCTTGGCCAGCTATGCTGCCTTTAGCTACTTTCATTGTTGCTCCTGATTCTACCTTCAAAACCACTGTATCCTCGCCGATGCTTTCAATTCGTCCATAGATTCCGCCAATGGTAATTACCCTGTCTCCCTTCCTGAGCGATGTTTTCATATCTTCCTGTTCTCTTTGTCTTTTCCGTTGTGGCCTGATCATAAGAAAATACATTGCGACGAAGATTAACACCAAAAAGCCAATCATTGGAGCCATAGTTTGAAATTGTTCCATTACATTCCTCCTTTTTAATTAACTATTATATGCGACTCTGCCCTGCAGTGACCAAGGGCTAGTTTTTTCAATTTTGATTTTCATTAGTTGTCCTGAACAATTATTATCGTGTATAAAGAAAGTTAGTTTATCACTTCTAGTGCGTCCATACCACTTCCCCTCCTTCTTGCCCTCTACTAATACCTCCACTATATTGCCTTGATAGGTAGAGTTTATCTCAGCAGCTATACCCGTTTGGAGCTGTTCAACTCTATTAAGCCTTCCTTTCTTAACCTCTGGGATAACACTATCTGTATATTTTCGCCAGGCAATAGTGCCAGGGCGGGGAGAATAAGCAGCTACATGAACTACATCAAATCTCATTTCTTTAAGCAGAGAGATGGTATGCTCAAATTGCACCTCTGTTTCCCCAGGAAAGCCAACGATGATGTCTGTGCTTAAAGATACTTGAGGAATGTGCTGCCGAATAGTATGAGCAAGCTCACAATATTGTTCTACGGAATACCCACGCCCCATGGCCTTCAATATATCATTATCACCTGACTGAACCGGCAACTCCAGGTGTTCACAAAGCTTGTCCAATGATGCCATAGCTTTGATGAGTTTTTGGCTTATATTCTTAGGATGGTTAGTCAGAAAGCGAATTCTAGTTAGGTTTTCAATGCCGTTTAATTCTGTTAGCAGATCAGCTAAATCGGGGTTATGAGGTAGATCATGCCCATAAGAATCAACCTTCTGCCCCAGCAAAGTTACCTCTTTTACCCCTTGCTTTACTAGCTCTTTGACCTCACAAACTACTTCTTCCAAAGGGCGACTTACCTCTCTGCCTCTCCTATACGGGATAATACAATAGGAGCAGAACCTATTACAGCCCTGGATAATAGGAACAAAGGCGCACGGTGAAGGGGAAAGCATAGAAAAACTTAGCCCATGCTCGGCGGTAGAAATGCCGTGTTTTTGAGCCCAGCCAGCTAGCTCCGAGTAAGCTCCTGGCTTAAAGAAAAAATCAACTTGGGAAAACTGTCTTTTCAGCCTTTTGATATCAGAATCAACAAAACAGCCAGTAACTAATATACGGAGATTTGGGCGCTTCTCTTTTATCCCCTTCAACAAACCCAGAGTGCCCAAAACCTTGTTCTCAGCGCTTTGTCTTACCACGCAGGTATTAAGCACCACTAGGTCAGCTTCCTTTGGTACAGCAGTAGCTTGATAACCAATGGAGCTCAGATAACTGGCTATTCGCAATGATTCTGCCTTATTCATCTGGCAGCCGATGGTCCAAATAAAATAATGTGGCATAGTTTACACTGATGTTCTCTCAATTATAGTTAAAGTATATAACAATTTGAAACAAGCGAAGGAAAAGAAGCTAAAACTTGTCTAAAAGGGGAAACACCTAAGCTGAGATTTGCGACTTAGCAATGGAGCCAGAGCAAAATTGAAGCCGTAGCGGTAACTTTCTTTAGCACTTTACCAAAGAGGCTACCAATCACATACAACGTAGTTATACGAATTACTTGCATCGCTGAAGAGCCTTGACACCAAATACAGCACGTGATATCATTCAAGGAAAGTTTCATGAAAGTTTTCGTGAGATGACGCATATCACTGAGTTAGCCAGGATAGTGTGTGCGTCAGTGGATGAGCTACGGTATTTGGAAAGAAAGGGCTTCGTTAATCCTAGCAGGGTACCACTAAAGCAGCGGGTGGTCAGGCAATATGAGGGCGAAGATATCCGAAAGGTACAACTCATAATCAAGTATCGCAGGCAGGGCTTCACCTGGGATATGGCATTCAGTAAAGCCCTACGTGAATTGGAAAACCCATCTCTTTTCAAGGATGGATAGCATTTCCTGTTCCACAATATAATAGGAACAGGACAGCAGGAGGTGACTTATGGCTAATGTGAAGCTTACTACTGGCCCTGGAGTCTTCGAAGTCCTAGCCAATGTCTGTCGTAACCCACAGGAAGCCTTAAAACAATTTGTGGAGAATGCAGCTGATGCCATAGACCAAACTAAACCTGACGAGGGATACATCAGGCTGATGCTGCAGTATAAACCAGCGGGCAATGGGGAAGCAGTACGCTCGTTGCATAGCATTGCTATTCAGGACAATGGAGTTGGAATGACTCCAGAAAAGATGAAACAAGTCCTCCAGCGGATTGGCGACTCCGAAAAAATTAACCTTGCTCTTAAAGGTGAGCAGGGCATTGGCTTGCTGGCCTTCGCTTTACTGGCCGAGGAGCTGCACGTCGCTTCTACTGCAGAAGAGGGATCACCATCAAGCTGCCTCGTACTCAAGCGCTCCTGGTTAAAAAAGGGACACGCCAAAGTGATTGAGCGATGCTCAGCCCACGAGCATGCTCATCGCGGCACCATCATCCACCTCATAAATATCTTGCCAGAAATCGCTCCACAACTATCCATGGAACGTATTAAAAATTACCTAGGGCAACAGTTCGCCAGTGACCTAAGGGCAAACCTATATGTCATGTCCATCTCAGATAACCACGGTTTCGAGCAGGTTCATTCGCAACGTTTCCGAGGAGTAAAGGCTTTATCCACTAGCTTGCCTTTGGACCAAGCAGGGTCTGCCTTTATCGAACTTTATGTCTTGCCTTGGGAGATACCTGATGCAACCATCAGCCTCTATGGTCGAGGTGGAAGCCAAATCTGCTTGCTCACCGAGCTCAATGATTTCAAAGCTCTGCCTTGGCTAGATCAACGCTTAGAGGGCTACATTCGTTATGACCGCCTCAAGCGCACTGCTGACAAAACAGCAGTTGTGCAGAACCAAGTCTATCGTTCTTTTGTAACTAAGCTACGACAGCTCGAACCAGAGATCCAACGGTTGATTTCAGAGATTAGTACCGACTCTCAAGAGCAGCGCTTTAACATCATCCTTAACAGAACAGGGAGACTGATAGACAAGTTCCTGCGCTACCAAGAGAAGGGGCTTTTAGCAAATTTGTCCTTGCTCACCTCCACCAGCATAGATAGGCGAAACTTCAGCTCAAAAGAGGCTAAGAGACATTTATTATCCCAGCACGAGTCCCCCGTGGAAGGAGTGAAAACAAGAAGACCTGCTGCTCGTACACCTAGCCGCGCACCCTACATCAAACTTCAGTCGCCGCCCCATGAGAAGGCCTATTATAGAAGCTGGTATAACCCAAGCCAAGGCATCATTTATATAAATCGCGAGCACTCTGAGTTCTTGCTGTCGCAAAGAGAAGACAGGCGCTGTCTGCGTTATCTATTCTCTATATGGGTTAAGGAGAGCTTATTACAGGAATACGGCGCCTATGCGGAGAAGGTAGCCGATGAAATGGTAGGACTTTTAGCTGAAGCTGAGCCGCTTTTGCGGTAACGTAACCTTCCTCCGCTTTTGTCAGGGATAAAGAACCTCAGGAGGACTTTCAAATGAAGAGAAGGCTTGGCATGATAAAGAATGGAATATCATGGAAAGGAAAGCTACTTACCTTAGTAGTAGCTTTGACATTAGCTACAGCGATAATCCTGTTTCCAGCATGTAGTGGGAATGCATATGCTCAAGCTATCAAAATTAGCGTTGAAACGCTAAATATAAGCGGCCTTCACATAAAAATCGAGTATTATCAGGATAACGAATTGGTGAATTCTATACACTTTATTGATGGAGATGGTGATAGTGTCATTGATGGGAAATCAGGACCCTCAGAGGAAAGCCAATGGCCTAAGGGTTGGGAGTGGTTTAATGATATGTACAATAGTGTCATCGTAGGACACTCTACAATAACAGTAGAGGGCGAGAAGATAAAGGTCCAGAACAATACCACCTACGAGCTTCTGACAGGTAAATACGAGTGCGAACAGATTGGGTGAGATAATCGAAGCGTGCCAATCCAGCAAGGTTTCGGGGTGATAAACAAGCCTCCCTAGTGAAACTTAAGCATAAAGGCTAAAGGGGCTAAATATTGCTCCAGAAGACACACTGGGTTAAAGTTTAATATAGAAGATAAGCATGGTTGAGAAATGCCTTTTTTGCCGCATTGCTACTGAAGAACTACCTAGCGATGTTGTTTATAAAGATGAGGAATTCCTGGCTTTCAGGGATATCAATCCTCAAGCACCTATACATATAATCATCATACCCAAAGCTCATATCGCCTCTTTAAGAGAACTCACTAACCAACAACAAGGGCTTATAGGACGCCTAATAATCTTAGCCACAAAGTTAGCCCAGAAAGAAGGAATAGCGGAAAGTGGCTATCGCTTGGCTGTGAATTGTGGCACTGAAGGAGGGCAAGTAATACCCCACCTTCACTTCCATCTCATTGGCGGCAAGAGGCTAAGTGGTCAACTTGGCTAGATTGTGTCATTACCTCTATTCATGAGATTGCTTCGACCCTTTGCACCTCGCAATAAGAGCAACAATGAGCTAATAATAACAGAGGTTACACCGAGGATTTCAGTTTAGTCACCACCTCTTCTGTAACTTCATGTGGAGTGGATGTTCCAGCAGTAATGCCAATGTGGTGTTTATCTATAAGCCAGGAATTTTCTACTTCATCTGCTCCTTCCACTAGATGAGTTTCCACTATAGGTGAGCATGCTTCAACAAGGCGATTAGCATTGGCGCTATCACGCCCCCCGACTACTATCATAAGCTGGCTTTCCCTAGCTAACTTCACAGCAGCTTCTCGGCGTCTCCTCGTTATGCGGCATAAAGTATTGATAATGCGTAGCTCTCCAATTTCAGGAAGAAGGGCAAGCTGAAGCTGTGTAATAAACTCAACAAAGGCAGATTGGCTTTGAGTGGTTTGGGAGATAATGCCCAAGCGAGGCAGGTCACTCTGCCTTTTTACTTGCAATAACGAAGAAAAGGTAGCAATTTGCTTTACATCAAGAGCAGCTATACTTCTGCCCTTTGCCCAACCCAACAATCCTTTAACCTCAGGATGTCCTGCTTCTCCAAAGATGATGACGTCAAAGCCAGCCTCAGCTAACTTTTTAGCAGTGTTCTGCGCTTTACGGACTATGGGGCAAGTGGTGTCAATGATATGTATATGGCGAGTTTTAATTTCGGATAGCACCATGGGGCTTACTCCATGAGCAGTGATCGCCAATACTTTGCCCCGGATTTGCCTCAGATCATCCACTGGCTTTATGCCTATTCTAGCCAATCCTTGCACCAACTGCCAATTGTGCGCTACTGGCCCCAGGGTTTCTATCTCACCATATTTGCTGGCGGCTTCTTCTAGCAATTTGATGGCTCTTTTCACACCAGAGCACAAACCAATTTCCCCAGCTTTCTCAATTTCCATAGACCCCTCGATTCTCACTCGGCAGAAGCGCAGCAATTCTATTCATTATCAAGTCAGTTAATAATTTAGTTTGTGGTTTTGTTAATCTACCCTCAATCGAAGGAGGCTTAAAGGGCTGGTCAATATTGATGATTATGCGAGGACGTTTCCATAGCCAACTTATGCCTTTAAGTTTCTCCGTGCCGGCAATGCCAACAGGAAGCAAGGGGGCGCCCGTTTGCAGAGCAAGCACAGCAGAGCCCGTTTTGCCAGGTAAAAGCTTGCCATTACGATTCCTCCTCCCCTCAGGAAACATGCCTAGAACCAATCCCTTGTTTAATATTTCTTTAGCTTGTCTAATCGCCTCCCGCTTATCCTTAATTGTCCCTTGACGATGTACTGAAAAAGCTTGTGTCCAGCGGATGGCAACTCTTAGGAAAGGGTAGCGAAAAAGTTCCTGTTTAGCCATAAAATTAACCCACCTAGAGAAGCTGCACACCAACAATATTGGGTCAACGAGATGAACATGATTAGCTACCACTATGAGAGGGCCATCTAAGGGTACATTTTCCCTCCCCTTAACTCTCCAGGAAAGGAAAATTCTGCAGAATAGCTTAATTATAGCTAAGACAATCCTTTGAGATAAGGTCACCGCTCTACCGCCAAAGCATAAATTTTGTCCACAACTTGCTGCAAGCTAAGTTTCTCAGTATCGATAATTATGGCATCAGCAGCAGGTTTAAGTGGTGAGATAGCCCTGTGACTATCACTCTCGTCACGCCTCTCCAAGCCAGTAAGGATAACATTGTAATCTACTTTTCCCCCTCGCTGCAGTAATTCCTGGTAACGACGATTAGCCCTCTCCTTGACAGAAGCAACCAGGAAGATTTTTAGTTCAGCCCAAGGTAAAACCACCGTTCCAATATCCCTGCCCGCCATTACCACTTTCCTTCGTTGGGCTAACCTCCGCTGCTCGGATACCATCACCTGACGCACACCAGCTACTTTCGATACTATAGGAACCTTTTCCTCTATCTCAGGGCAAAGCAACTGGGAGGAAATATCTTCACCATCAATGAAAGGGAGGAGATATCCTTCTTGTCGGGGAATGAAATCAAATCTAATTTTGCTAGCTAATTGAGAAAGCTCCTTCTCATTCTCAGGAGAGATGCCTAGCTTGAGAACCTTCCACGTAAAGGCACGATACATGAGACCAGTATCGAAAAAAGAGAAGCTCAATCTTCTAGCTAGCAGTCGGCCAACGCTACTTTTGCCTACTGCCACTGGCCCATCCATAGCAATTAGCTGCAACTTCAAATTGCTTACCATCTTATCATCTTAAACCGAACACTATCAAAGGCTTGTATTTAAGGTGTTTACTAATAGAAAATTGTGCTTTACAATAGACGCTTGCCTTTAATAAAAACCCAGAAACAAAAGGAGAAACTCTATGTCGCAAAAAGTAACTAAAGAGGAACTTCTGGCTAAGGCCAGGAAACCAGCACAGGATGCCATGAAATTGCATAGTGATTATCGTGGCAAGATGCAAACAATGCTTAAATGCCAAGTTCGTGACCTTAATGATTTTGCCATCTATTATACCCCTGGCGTTGCTGAGCCTTGCAGGGCAATACAAAAAGATGAGTCGAAATTTCACGAGCTTACTAACAGATGGAACACTATAGCCGTGGTTTCTGATTGTACACGAGTGCTTGGCTTGGGAGATATCGGCCCCAAGGCAGGCTACCCCGTGATGGAAGGAAAGGCATTGCTATTTAAATATCTTGGGGGCGTAGATGCTGTGCCTATTTGCCTTGGCACCAAAAATCCTGACCAAATTGTCCAAGCGGTTAAATGGCTTCAGCCATCATTTGCTGGCATTAATCTGGAAGATATTTCCTATCCTAAGTGCTTTGGCATACTTGAGCGATGTAGGGAAGAAGTGGAAATCCCTGTATGGCATGATGATGTGCAGGGAACAGCAACAATAATGCTAGCTGGTTTAATAAACGCTTTAAAAATCGTAGACAAAAAGATAGCAAATTGCAAAATTGTCTTTAATGGAACTGGAGCAGCCAACACTGGTAACTTTAGGCTTCTTTTTGCTTATGGAGGAAAACCAGAAAACTGCATAATGGTGGACAGTAAAGGCATACTTCACAAAGGAAGAAAGGACTTAGAAGAAAGGAAAAAACAATATGTTGATAAATGGCGCTTTTGTCAGATTACTAACCCTGAGGATAAAACTGGTGATTTAACTAAGGCACTAAAAGGTGCTGATATACTTATTTCTTACTCCAAGTCAGGCCCAGGGGTTATCACGCCTGAACAAATCAAAGGAATGGCTAAGGATGCAGTAGTTTTCATCTGCGCCAATCCCATACCTGAAATCTGGCCCTGGGAATGCAAGGAGGCAGGAGCTAAGGTTGTCGGCACTGGTAGGTCTGATTTCCCCAATCAAGTAAATAATTCTGTGGGCTTCCCAGCTATCTTCCGTGGCGTTCTCGATGTAGGAGCCAAAACTATTACTGCTCAGATGTGCATTACTGCCTCTGAATCACTAGCAAGGTATGCTGAAGAGCGCGGCATAAATGAGGATGACATCTGTCCCAGAATGGATGAGCAAGAAGCCTATATTCGCGAGGCAGTAGATGTAGGTATGAAGGCTCAAAAGGAAGGCATTGCCTCAATAACTATCACTCGTGAGGAGCTCCGCCGGAAAGTTGAAAAAATGATAAAGAATGCCAAGGAACAGGCAGAGGCGCTAGTGAAGGCAGGTTGCATTCCTCCTGCAGTGACATAGGGCTAAAGAATTAAGGTTAAGGGGGTGGCAACGAAATTATGAGAGAAATTAAAATTGACAGTGTTACTAAGACTGTAGCTCATTTATTCGAGCACTCGTGCTATTACCTCCCTGAAGATGTGCTAACTGCTCTTAAGAAAGCCAGAGAAGAGGAAGAGTCTTCTGTCTGCCGCAATGTGTTTGATAGGATGTTGGAAGATGCTGAGATAGCTGGTAGGGAGCAGATTCCTCTATGCCAAGATACAGGTTTGGCAATAGTCTGGCTGGAACTGGGCCAGGAAGTTCATGTAACTGGCGGAGACCTCTATGCAGCAGTGAATGAAGGAGTGCGTCGAGGGTATGCTAATGGCTATTTGCGCAAATCTGTGGTGCGCCAACCCTTTTCCGCCAGGGTAAATACCAAAGATAATACACCTGCTGATATTTGGACTGAAGTAGTCCCAGGCGACAAGCTCAAAATCACTGTAATGCCCAAAGGGGGTGGTTCTGAGAACATGAGCCGCTTGTCAGTGCTAACCCCAGCAATGGGTCGTCAGGGAATTATAGATTACGTGGTAAATCGCGTGGACGAGTCTGGCAGCAATCCTTGTCCCCCGGTTATCGTTGGTGTTGGTATAGGGGGAACGACGGAGAAGACTATGATGCTAGCTAAGAGAGCATTGTTGCGTAAAGTAGGCCAGCCAAACCCAGATTCCGAGGTTGCCGAATTAGAAAAAGAGATTTTATGGCGAGTTAACAACTTAGGCATCGGAGCCATGGGATATGGAGGCAGGATCACCGCTCTGGCAGTCCATGCCGAAGTTTTTCCTTGTCATATTGCCAGCCTGCCAGTGGCAGTTTGCTTGATGTGCTGGTGTGATCGCCATAGAGAAGCAACTCTATAAAAGGAGGTAAAATGGCCCAGGAGGCTAAAGAGGCAGAAAAGGCAAAGATGCTTGATATCTACATTATGGGGAAACGTTATAAGGTTCCCGAAGGGCTTACCATTATGACGGCGATGGAGTATTGTGGGTACAGGCTGATTCGAGGTTGCGGCTGCCGGGCTGCCTTTTGTGGTGCCTGTGGCACGGTGTACAACTTTAGAAACGACTCTACGCTAAGGTATGCCCTCGCTTGTCAGAAGCTTGTGGAGCAGGACATGTACTTAACGCAGATTCCATTCTTCCCCGCTAGCAAGCCTAGCTATGATATAGAGAAGATGGAGCCTACAGATGAACAGATATTGAAAGTTTATCCTGAATTACTCACCTGTTTTGGTTGTAACAATTGCACCAAGAGCTGCCCTCAGAACCTTGAAGTGATGTGGTTTATGTCCGATGCCATAAGGGGTGACCTCAAAGAGGTAATGGTTAAGTCCTTTGACTGTATCATGTGTGGCTTGTGTGCTGCTAGGTGCCCACAGGGACTTGTACCCTATAATATATCTTTGTTATGTCGACGCTTATATGGTCGTTATCTGGCACCGAAGTCCAGGCACTTGGATGAAAGATTAGCTGAAATAAAAGCAGGTAAATTTGATACCGCGTTAGAAGAAATGGAAAAGATGGGCATAGAAGAGCTAAGGCGTCGCTTTGATGAACGCAAAATTCTAAAAGAGTAGATAGCTATTATACGGGAGGTCAATCAATATGTCATATCCTGCTTATATGGAAGGGAGCATCAGGAAAGTAGAGGCTACTAGAGAGAGACGATTGAAGGAGGAAATTCCTCGTATTCCTGTTGGTGAGAGGATGCCTGTGTTAAAGGAGTTTCATCCTGACTTTGTTGAAGCTGGTATGCGTGAGCTATTAGTGGGATCAAATAAAGGTAGCCGCACGCCTAATGAGCTAGCCGATTTATTGGAGGGGAATAGCCGCATTGACCCTGATAAAATTGACCTTGATAAGATTAACTACGATGTGGATGTATTGGTAATTGGTGCTGGTGGTGCTGGTCTATCAGCGGCACTCATAGCCGAAGAAAATGGTGCTAATGTCCTATTAGTGACTAAGCTGAGGTTGGGCGATGCTAATACTGTGGGGTTTCAAGGAGGAACACAGGCAGCAGATAGACCTGATGATTCCCCCATTCTTCATTATTTAGATACGGTAGGTGGTGCTCGCTTCACTAATGACCCTAAATTAGTAGAGGCATTGGTGAAAGATGCTCCTGGCGCCATTAAATGGCTGGAATCGCTAGGGGTCAACTGGGATAAGAAGTCCGATGGCTCAATGGCTGAAGTAGCTCTTGCTGGGGAATGTGTCCCTCGGTGTCACTGTTGCAGGGATTATACTGGTGTTGAGGTAATGCGTATCGTGCGCGATGAGGTGAAATGCCGAAATATAAATTATGTGGAGTTTGCCCCGGCAATAGAGCTAATAATGGATGATAGGGGGCAAGTGGCTGGGGCAGTATTGGTGAACCTAGAGACTAACGAACTGAGCCTAGTGCGAGCCAAAGCGGTGATTATGGCTACCGGCGGCATTGGGAGGTTACACATCCAAGGTTTTCCTACTACTAATCATTATGGGGCTACTGCTGATGGGCTAGTATTGGCTTACCGGGTAGGCTGCCCTCTTATCGATACAGATACCATGCAATACCATCCCACCTGTGCTGCCTATCCTCTAGCAATTCTAGGGCTATTAGTTACCGAGAAGACGAGGGGATTAGGGGCACAAGTACTCAATATTGATGGAGAGCAATTCGCTCATCCCCTGGAGCCGCGAGATGTGCTATCCGCGTGTATTATTCGAGAATGCCGACGCGGTAAAGGAATGACTACGCCAACAGGGGAAGTCGGCGTCTGGCTGGATTCACCGAGGATTGATATGATACATGGAGAGGGAACCGTGGCCCAGAATTTGCCTGCCATGGTGCGCCAATTTGGCCGCTTTGATATTGATATAACTAAGGAGCCGATGCTGGTTTACCCTAGCCTGCATTACCAAAATGGAGGCATAAAATTTAGCCCCGATGGCAGTACCACTGTACCAGGGTTGTTTGCTGCCGGTGAATGTGAAGGCGGAGTGCATGGTAAGAATAGGCTTGGTGGCAACTCAACACTGGACTTGTGGGTTTTCGGAAGAAGGGCAGGCAGGACAGCAACGCAATATGCCAAAGGGGTAAAGCCAGGCAAGCTTACTTTGGGCCATGTACGTCGGTGGCAAAGGGAGCTTAAAGAGGCTGGCTTAGCGGAAGTAAGGCCGATTTCGCCAAAACTCTTACCTGATTACGCCAGACAACCATATGATTATTTAGCCGATTATGTTACGGAAAAGTTGCAGCCTGGCCAGATAAAAGTAGCTTAACCTTGGAGGACAATATGCCGCTGCGTGAGCAAAGAGAAGTCAAAGAAATTGAAGGTGTTTTAAATAAAATATTGAGCACTGCTTCCCCACCAGTAGCTAGGTGCAGGCTTCTTTCCACCGGACTTAATCCTGGCCATGCCTTAAACATAACTGAAAATATCGGAGGCCACAAAGAGTGCATCGGGTGTGGCAATTGCATAGATATTTGCCCCTTTCTGTTCCGTGAGCCCTCTCGCCGCAATAAAACAGAGCAACGAACATCCATGGCCTTAGAAAGCATAGTTGGCGCTGACTGTGATGAGTGTGATGCCTGTGTTTTAGCTTGCCCTCAAGTGGATACTACTATTAAAAACTATGTAGTTAATCACCGAATGATAGAAGTTATGTCACGGCTAGAGCAGCGGATAGGAGATGAAGATGAGCCAGATTTAGATTTATTTGTGGAGGAAGCCCTGTCCTGAGCGCAGTGAAGGATATAGGGGATACTAAATGGATTTCGAGATACCAGAAGAATTGAAAATGATTCAGAGTATGGCTAGAGACTTTGTTACTGAGCAATTGAAGCCATTGGAAAGAATTGTTTTGGGACGAGCCGCTGACTTAAGCGATGCTCAGATGTACCTTCCATTGGAGAAAGAACGGGAACTAATGGGGATGATAAAAGAAATGGGGCTATGGGGAGTAGGTGTTCCCGAGGAGCTTGGTGGTGTGGGCTTAGGCACTTTGGGGAGCTGCTTGGTCGAAGAGGAACTGGCTCAGACAGTTGTCCCTTTCAGTTTTGGTGATGTCACCCCCATTCTCTTTGATTGTAACGAAAAACAAAAGGAAACTTACTTCTCACCTGTGCTCAATAGACAAAAATATCCCTACCTTGCATTGGTGGAAACTGAGAGGGGCAGTGAGATCGCTACGATGGAAATGAAGGCTGAAAAAGTAAATGGTTGTTATGTTCTCAATGGCAAAAAAGTGTCTCTTTCCCGAGCAAGCAAGGATTATTTTGCCGCTGTCTTCGCTGTTACTGAGCCTGGGAAAAAGCCCAGGGAGAACATGACTTGCTTCTTAGTAGACAAGGATACCCCTGGATTTACTGTGAGCGGTGGTGAAGAAAAGACAGGATGGCAAGCTCGAGTGAGACAGCCTATCACTTTAGTTTTTAATCATTGCCAGGTGCCAGCAGAAAATGTATTAGGAGAGGAAGGAAAGGCCTTCTATCTGGGTAGGAAATGGCTTCCCTCCAGGAGAATTGTAAGGGGAGCTAGATGTGTGGGAGCAGCTCAGCGCATACTTGATGAATGTGTTACACAAGCTCAAAGTTGGATGTCATTCGGGCAGTTTATTTCCGGGCGGCCTAGCGTGCAAGCCGCCTTAGCCAATATAGCCACGGATATTCATGCTGCTAAACTCATGGTCTATGAAGCTGCTTGGAGAGCAGATAAAGGAGACCCGATACAACGCCTGGCGGCCATGGTGAAACTATCCGCTACGCAAATGATCCACTCTACTGCTGACAACGCAGCCCACATCTTCAATGCCCCAGCGTATGTTGGAGGGCTACCTATGGAAAGATTTTGCCGTGATACTACAGCAATGAGCTCTACTGAATTTGCCTTGCAACTTCAAAGAGGTATTATTGCCCGGGATATATTAAGGGGATTAAAAGTAGGATAAGAGGAGGATAGTTATGGCTCAAGCTAAGAAAATCACACTTCCCCTAACCGACGAGGCCTTGAAAGACCTCAAGGCGGGGGATAACCTTTTGCTTACTGGTGTTATGTACCAAGGCCGCGATGCTGCCCATAAAAGATTAGTCGAAACTCTCGATCAAGGGAAACCTCCACCAATAGATATAAAGGGGATAGCAATATTCTATATGGGCCCTTCACCCGCCAGGCCAGGCAGGCCGATTGGTTCTGCAGGCCCCACTACCAGCGGCCGTATGGATAGCTACTCACCCCGGCTAATGGCTGAAGGACTTAAGGTGATGATTGGCAAAGGCCAGCGTTCACAGGCTGTGAAAGATGCCATAGCAAAATACAATGGAGTATATTTAGGGGCTATAGGTGGTGCTGGAGCCCTTATTGCCAAGACTATCAAGAAGGCAGAAGTAGTAGCCTATGAAGACCTTGGGCCTGAAGCACTTCGCCGCTTAGAAGTAGAAGATTTCCCGGTTACAGTGGTAAATGATAGCCATGGTGGAGACCTCTACCAAGAAGGGAAAACTAAATACCAAGTCACACCCCCTACCAAGTAAAGCAAACTTAAAAACACAAAAACGTTCCTTCTGGCGGAGGGGGTGGGATTCGAACCCACGTTCGCCCAAAAGCGAAAACGGTTTTCAAGACCGTCACCTTAAGCCACTCGGTCACCCCTCCAGAACATCAAAGTATAAGTAGCAGAGCTATTAGTAGTCAAACCAGACCAGGTAAAAATTTGATTTTACGAGTTTTCTCCAATTTATGTTAATATCCTCTACGCTAATGCCTTTCCAGGAACTACGTATTATTGACGCCAACCTCAACCGTGCAAGTGAAGGTTTGCGCCTTCTCGAAGATACTGCCCGCTTTATCCTTAATGACTCGACATTAAGTAAACAATTTAAAAATCTGCGCCACAATTTAGCTGAGGAAACTAAATTATTGAGCCTAAAGCTTTTATCTCACAGGAACGCAGAACACGATGTTGGCGTCACCACAGAAAATGTTAACTACGAGCAAACAGTAAAGCAATCTCAGCGGGATTTACTTAGCGTGATTGTGGCCAATGCCAAAAGAGCGGAGGAATCTCTACGCACAATAGAGGAACTGGCTAAGCTGCCGCAGATAAACCTAATGCTGAATTCAGCCAAATTTGAGCCACTACGATTTACCCTCTATACCCTAGAGCAACAACTAATCTCTAAAGTATTGCGCCAAGATAAAATAAAACGACTAGCTGGACTTTATGTTATCCTGGATAGACAAACCTTAGCTGGCAGAAATGAACTACAGGTTGCAGAGCAGGCTATACAAAGTGGTGTTAATATTATCCAGCTTAGAGACAAACAAGGCAGTAAAACAGAATTGCTGCCTCTAGCTCAAAAAATTAAAACCCTTTGCGGTAAATCTGGCACTCTATTTATAATAAATGACTATCTTGATTTAGCCCTGGCTGTTGATGCTGACGGGCTTCATATAGGACAAAAAGACCTGCCTCTGCCTATCATACGACGGGAATTACCCATAGATAAAGTAGTTGGTTGTTCTGTCAATACATTGCCTCAAGCGATAAAGGCACAAAATGAAGGGGCAGATTATATCTCTGTAGGCTCCATGTTTCCTACAACAACAAAGAGGAATGCTACTGTAGTTGGAGTAGCGAGGCTCAAACAAATCAGACAAGCAGTGTCCTCTCCTTTGGTAGCTATTGGCGGCATTAAAGAAAATAACATCAGCCAAGTTATGGCTGCAGGTGCTACCTCTGTAGCTGTAAGCAGCGCTATCTTGAGCCAGGAAGATATCAAAGGGGCTGTACAGCGTCTGATAGCGAAAATGGAAATGAGCTAAAGCCTAGTTAAGAGAAAGTCATGCAATTAAGAAAGCGGATTGAACACGGATGTCAAAGTCAGTAGGAGATTTAGAAGCTATCGCTGCGAACATTCACTCTTACTTCGCAGCTGAGGATGAAGCACGGGAGAAAGCTCTGCATCTTTGCCGTCAGGTAATCCAACATAGTGCTCGAGCTATACGTGCTCTGCATCGCCAAGAACAAGACAAAGCTAAACAGCTTCTCAATTCAGCTCGTAAGTTAGTTCAAAATATAAACCATGACCTTAGCGAGCATGCTGAACTACTTCACTCAGGCTTTGTCCATGATGCCCAAAAGGAATTCTCTGAGGCATACATCACCCTGGCTTTGATTAACAAAGAGGCTCTGCCTAAACCTGAGAAATTAGGTGTTAGTTACGCTGCCTACCTTAATGGGCTGGGTGAAGCTGTAGGCGAATTAAGGCGCTACGTCTTAGATAGTTTAAGACGGGGAGATTTCTCCCGTTGTGAGGAGCTGCTTACTATGATGGACAGCATTTACGGGGTGTTAATGACTATGGCTTTTCCCGAAGTTGTTACTCACGGCTTAAGGCGAACTACAGATGCTATACGAGGCATTGTGGAAAGAACCCGAGGCGAGCTAACGATAGCTTTAAGACAGAGAGAGTTGGAAACAAAACTTGATGAGCTTAGCCGCTGATGGTATCGCGTTTAGCAACTTCACCTCTATTGAAGTAGCCCCATCTAGATCAGGTATCTGCGGGGGCTATTGATTTCCTTATTACTGCAGGATACAATTTTGCCGTTGCTATGAAAATTGCTATCAGTGGTAAAGGAGGGACAGGTAAGACAATGTTAGCGTCCTTCCTTTCTATTATATTTGCTAGGTCTGGTCGCTCTGTCCTAGCAATAGATGCCGATCCCAATGTCAACCTAGCGGCTGCTTTTGGCTTTCCTAATTCCGAGAAGATAATACCTATATCCAAGATGGATGACCTTATTGAGGAAAGAACAGGGGCAAGACCTGGGCAAATGGCACCCTATTTCAGGTTAAATCCTAAAGTTGACGATTTGCCAGAGAAATGCTCCCTAAAACATGATGGAATCAAGATAATGGTCATGGGGCCGATTAAAGCAGCTGGCAGTGGTTGTTATTGTCCCGAAGGCGCTTTGCTTGAAGCGTTAGTTGCCCATTTGCTCCTTAAAGTAGATGAAGTGGTTATTTTAGATATGGAGGCTGGGATAGAGCACTTAACACGGGGAACAGCGAAGGGAGTAGATAAGCTGATTATAGTGGTAGAACCAAGTAGAAGAAGCGTTGAGACGGGCTATAGAGTAAGAGATTTAGCCTTAGAGATAGGCTTGCAAAATATTGGGGTAGTGGGAAATAAGATTCGAAACGGGAGAGAAAAGGATTTCCTTATTTCTAACATGGCGGGTTTTGAATTCCTCGGATTTATTCCTTACGACGAAGGCATAATAGAGGCTGATATTAGCGGTTCACCTCTCACTGATTCCAGCGAAAAGGTTATGAGCCAGGTGAAGGATATTGCTGCTCGACTAGATAGGTTGAAGTAACAGAGTAAGCACGCCCAGCAAATATTAGGTGCTGTTTTAAAAATAGCTTTAGCCTTTTGACTAAAAACAAAGATGCCTGCAGCAATTTGAATGGAGATGAAGATTATCAACGGCAGTTAGGATGAATCTAAGATCGAAGATAAGACCGATTTCAAGTTTTTGCATCCCATGGAAATGAAACTGCGGGAGTGGGTTCACAAAATCACTAAAGTAGTCTATGGAGTTGACGGTGTGTCGTGGATCTTTGATGTCAAGGCCAAAGGCCAAGATACTCAAGGCTGGTCCCAAATATGATAAATACACTGCTATGATGATGAAGACTCACTTGAGCCTCACACACGAACCAGCCCTTAAGGGTGTCTCCAAAGGGCGGGCTCAGGCTATCCGCGATGTATTGATTTATTCGGGGGAGTTACTCTGCCCCTGCGTCCGGACCATTAGCCTGATGCCAGGAACCAGCTCTGTCCGACCTTTAGAAGGATACAAAGACCGGTAAAGTACAAGGGTTCTTCTAGGAGGCGATAGGTTTAACTTGAGAAGATAAACTTCGGCGTTACAGGTTAATTTATTGGCGAAAGCTAAGAGTCTCTCTTTAATCATTGATAGCAAAAAAATAAGAGCCGCTGAGGGTGAGAAGATATTATGGGCTGCTCTAGATAATGACATCTATATCCCGAACCTCTGTGCCATCAAAGAAAAGAATGAGCCTTTTGCTGCCTGTCGGCTCTGCTTTGTGGAGATAGAGGACAAGGATATGCCGGTTACAGCCTGCACCACGCCAGTGGCAGAGGACATGGTGGTTAATACCAAGGGGTCAAAGGCCTTGAGGTTAGCCCGCACCGCCTTTGAGTTACTTTTAGCCAGCCTTCCTGTGGATTGTGCCCATTGCCCTAAAAGTGGCTCTTGCGAGCTCCAGAGAATTGCCAAGCACCTTGGTGTAAAGCTCAACACAAAAAGGTTCAGGAAAATTCTGCCTGAGCTGCCTATAGATTCCAGCAGCCCTGTATTTATCTATGACCCTAATAAGTGTGTTCTTTGCGGCAGATGTGTTTGGGTATGCCAGGAGAAACTTGGCATAGGAGCCATTGGCTTTGCCCATCGTGGCTTAAAGCGGATTGTTACTACATTTGCTGGTGAGCCTATTGGCAAATCCAGGTGCCAAGGCTGTGGCGAATGTGTCGCGGTTTGCCCTGTTGGTGCTCTAGTATTTAGACAGGGAAAGGGGTTTTGACAGAAAACTCTTTGTTTGTTAAACTATTTCCATTTTGGGATGCTGAGCCTATAAAGCGGTCGTGCGCCATATGATTATCATAGGTGAAAACATACATATTATAGCCAGAACAGTTTCCACAGCGATAAGGGAGAGGAATCCCAAGCCAATTCAAGACTTAGCCAAAGCTCAAACTGAGGCTGGGGCCGATTATTTAGATTTGAACCTTGGCCCACTAAGCAAGAACCCTGAGGAAACTATGCAGTGGGTGGTGAATATAGTTCAAGAAGTTACTGATTTGCCCTTGTCTCTAGATACCTTGAATCCTGTGGCTATGGAAGCAGGACTTCCGATTTGCAAGAAAAGACCTTTAATTAACTCCGCCTCGGGGAAAAAGGAGCAAAAGGAGGGATTGCTTCCTCTGGCTAAAAAATATAACTGTGATGTGGTGATTTCAGTGATTAACGACAGGGGTATGCCTCCAGACGTTGAATTGAAGACGGAGAGCATCATGGACACGGTTGCCTATGCCAACGAACTTGGAATTCCCAACGAAGACATTTGGGTTGACCCGATAGTTTTACCTGTGAGCACTGCTGGGGAAGGACAGGGTTTTGCTAAAGCGTCTTTGAAGTTTATCAAAATCATAGCTGACATTTTGCCAGGGATCAAATCAACAGTAGGGCTTTCAAACATATCTAACGGAGCACCGAAGGAACTTCGGCCACTCCTCAATCGTACCTATTTGGTAATGCTACAAAGGTATGGACTTTATTCCACAATTGCTGATCCCTTAGATGAGGAGCTGGTAAACTTGATTAGGGGTGATATGCCAGACATCGTGAATCTTATTTATAAGGTCATGGATGGCGAGGATGTAGACCTTTCCTCACTATCCCAAAAAGAAGTTGATTATGTGAAAACAGCCAAGGTTCTTGTAGGGGAGGTTCTTTATTCCGATGCTTGGCTTGAGTAAGGAGATGAAAAACGGAGTATAAAGCACCAATTGAATTCAATACTGGGATAGTTAATACGATAACCCTTGGGAAACCAGGAGGGAAGGCCGCATTAATTGGGGGGGAAAATATCATGCCCTTCCATTTTTTTGATGAGGGTTCATGGCCGAATCCAGCAGTATTTGCCCTGCAAATTCTTGATAGAGAGCCACTTGAGGATTCGCCCGGTTTCCTATATAAGCCCTTCAAGGATGTGATTCATGACCCGGCAAAATGGGCTAAAAAAATTGAAGAATTCAATTATGTAGATGCAATACAGCTTTACCTCTTAAGCACTGATCCTGCAGATCGTGATTCACCTCCTGAAAAGGCAGCGGAGGTGTCAAGAAAGGTAGCAGAGGCAACAACTCTGCCTCTGATCATCTATGGGTCTGGGGACCCTGATAAAGATGCTAAGGTTCTTCCGGCAGTTTGTGAGGCAGTTAGTGGCATAAACTACCTCGTAGGGCCGGTTCAAAAGGAAAATTATGAAGTGGTGGGAAAGGCAATTCTAGATCATGGGTTGTTTGCCAGTGCCCAAACTCCTATGGACATCAATTTGCTTAAGGAATTGAATGTAAAGTTGGGTCATTTCTTCCCTCTAGAAAGGATCGTCATCGATCCCTTAAGCCCAGCGTTGGGTTATGGCATAGAATACACCTATAGTATAATGGAGAGAGTGAAGCAGCTTGGAGAGATTACTAAGGATAAGATGACGCAAATGCCCATGATTGCCGATTTTGCTACCGAGGTTTGGAGGGCAAAGCAGGCTAGGGAGAACGAGGAGCAAGGTATACTTTGGGAGGCGATGACTTCGCTCTCCCTCCTTACAGCCGGGGCAAATATTCTTGTTCACAGGCACCCCAGCTCTATAAAATCACTGAAGGAAATGTACGAAAGCGAGATGAAGCAATGGCGGAAGTAAAGGAACTAACAAAAAAAGAGGAAGAGATTCGGCAACTCATAAAAGCAGAAATTCCCTGGGAGCCAGTTGGCCCTACTCCAATGCCAGAAATCCCAGATCTTAGGAGTTGGGATATGAGGCTTCTTAAGACCTATAAGCCGTGGTATGCCCCTTTCTGTGATCTTTGTTGTCTTTGCACCTATGGTAAGTGTGACCTTACCCAAGGGAAAAGAGGGGCTTGCGGGCTGGATATAGCCACCCAGCAAGCGAGGATGATTCTCCTCGCCTGTTTAATGGGTTGTTCGGCTCATGCTGGCCATGCTGGCCATATTCTTGAATTTCTAATTGAGAAGCACGGTCCAGATAAAAAAATCGATTTGGGCACATATATCGACCTTGAAGCACCGAATATAAGGACGGTCACCGGGCTAAAACCCGAGACCCTAGGCGATCTTAAGACAGTTATAGAGTATGTCTATAAGGAGATCACCCATCTCCTTGATTCCACTCACTTTGGACAGGAGGGGAGTTATCTGGATTACGAATCGAAAGCTTTACATGCTGGCATGCTGGATCACGTTGGAATGGAAGCGGCTGATATCGCTCAGATTGTGGGATTCGGCTTCCCTACCTCCACTGCCGATACCCCTTTGGTAGACATGGGGTGGGACTCGGTGGATAAATCAAAGCCGCTGATCTTACTGGTGGGACATAATCCAGCTACTTCCACCACTCTCATTGATTACCTGCGGGAAAATGACCTTTATGATAAGGTCGAGGTGGCTGGTATTTGTTGTACTGCTATCGAAACAACGAGGTATTCCGATAGGGCGAAGATCATCGGCCCTCTTTCACGGCAGCTTTTCTATATCAGGGCAGGCATTGCTGATGTCATCATGACTGATGAGCAATGCATTAGAACTGATATGCCCATAGAGGCAGACAAGGTTGACTCGCGAGTTATCGCCTGTTTGGACAAGGCCATGTATGGGCTTGAAGATGCTACTGAGCGGGATACAGAAGAGATAGTGAAACAAATGGTGGAGGATAAGAAGCATTTCGCTATCTTAGACCCCAGGAAGGCGGCTGAGGTGGCAGCAAAAGTTGCATTGAAAATCGCCCCCCAAAGAAAGAAGCAGTGGATAGCAGAAGAGGAGGCTATAGAGTCAGCTAAGAAATGTACTAATTGTGGCATGTGTGAGAGGGTATGTCCCAACCTTATCAATATCGGTGACGGCATAACTGAAGTTGCCAAAGGCAATCTTGACCTGCTGAGGCACCAGTTTAACTTATGTATTGGCTGTGGGAAATGCGAGCAGGAGTGTCCTCTAAAGGTTCCTATCTTCAAAATAATGCAGGTAGCGGCAAGCAAGGAAACCTGGAAAATAAGGGCTGGGCGTGGTGCCGTTATGGATACTGAGATAAGAAATGTCGGGGCGCCTATAACTCTAGGCACAATCCCCGGAATTATTGCCTTTGTGGGCTGCTCCAACTACCCTGACATAGATGATGTTGCCGATATGGTGGATGAGTTTGCTCGAAGAAAATATATCGTGGTTCTCAGTGGTTGTGCCGCCATGGTGGCCGGGATGAAGAAGGATAGAGATGGCAAGACCGTATATGAGAAATACCCTCCCGATTTTGATGCTGGAGGGGTAGTGAATATTGGCTCCTGTGTAGCGAATGCCCACATTTCTGGAGCAGCGATAAAAATAGCCAATATCTTCGCTGCCCTTCCCTTGAGAGCAAACTACGAGGTGATGGCTGACTACGTCCTTAACCGGGTAGGTGCTTGCGGTGTAGCCTGGGGAGCGATGTCCCAGAAGGCAGCTTCCATAGCCACGGGATTTAATAGATTAGGCGTTCCAGTGATTCTAGGTCCTCACTCCTCCAAATATCGAAGACTTTATCTCTCAAGAAAGGAGGAGGATGATTGGAGGGTTATGGACGCCAGAAAGAGGGAAATTGTGAATACCGGAGAGCCTTCCCCTGAACACCTAGCTTATGTATGCGAGACTAAGGAGAAAGCCATGGTGACAATTCCCAAGCTGTGCATAAGGAAGAACGATACTCCTCAGGGGAGGTCAATAAAGCTGAACCATTATATCTCTTTGTATAAGAAATATATGGGAGGAGGCCTTCCCGAAGACCTCCATCTCTTTGTGCGTAGAGATGCTGATATCCCACTGGTTTACAAGAAGGAAGCGAGGGCATATTTGCAGGAAATTGGCTGGCAGCCTAAGGAACCCGTGGGCCTGCCTACCTTAATTGGAACTTATCCTAGCAAGATACCTCTGGATGCTGTGATACATTAAAAAGGAGAAAAAATTGAGTGCAGTAATACCGCTTCACAGAGTTAACGTTTTGACCGGGATAAAGTCAGCCAGGCTGATAGAGGATGCCACACAGTATGCCCATTTAATTAAAAGGGCAAAAAGACCTCTATTAGTGCTTGGTCCCCTGCTACCTGAATGGTCGCTTGACGGGAAGCTTCTCATCGACTATGCCCTAGAGATAGCCAAGACTACCAATATCCCTATATGCGCCACGGCAACTGTTAAGGGGAAAATGGTGGAGTTAGGGGTAAAGCCCGACAATGTTTACGACTCCGTGGAGATAGTAAATCACCTTAAGAACCCTAATTGGCAAGGAGTTAGGAGAGAGGGAAATCACGACTTGGTGATCTTCTTTGGCATAAGGAGTGATCTTGAGGAACAGTGTCTTTCCGTTCTTAAGCATTTTGCCTTTAACCACTTAAAGACCATGACACTGGATAAATATTACTTCCCCCATGCGAATTACTCCCTGCCCAATTTTAAGAAGGATGAGCAATGGAAGACATTCTTAGAAAATTTAATAGATAACTTGAGGAGGGAAAATTAAGGAATGGAGTTTCATGTAGACTTAGGACCTCAATATGAAGGAGAGGTGATAAGGAAGCAGGACCTATATATTGAGCTTGGTGGACCAAAGGTAGCACATAAGTTTGAGCTGGCAACGGTGAAAAGCCCAGAGGAAATAGAGAATGAGCAGGTAGAGCTTATCGGTCTTGATATAAGTGAATTGGAGCCTTACGATGCGGAGAAGGGGGGTGGGAGTTACCCTATAGCTATTCTAGTCGATGTTGCTGGAGCAGAACTGGATAAGGATGCCGAAGCGATCATTGAGAGAAGGATTCATATGTTCACCAATTACACCGAAGGTTGGTAT
>Ga0114921_10000032_pt1 | contig 56974 bp, 57 predicted proteins | sample BentaG_FD_87016 | JGI IMG/M metagenome (GOLD analysis project Ga0114921, IMG submission 87016) | Deep subsurface microbial communities from South Atlantic Ocean to uncover new lineages of life (NeLLi) - Benguela_00093 metaG | ecosystem: Environmental > Aquatic > Marine > Oceanic > Sediment ... | reverse complement strand
GCCCGCGTTCCTTGTCCTGGATGCCTGAAGAACACCCAGCTCACAGGGGCGCGGGCCCCTAATCAATCACCGACACGACACGATGTCGGACAGCACCGGACCCCTATCAAATGCGAAGAGCCGGTTTTCCGATGCGGTGCGCACGTCGCAGGCAACCTGGCCCGGCCGTCCCAGCCCACAGACAGCGTCGTCCGTTCTGCTGCTGGCGGTGCCCGTCGGGTTGATGCGCCTGGAGCGTCGCTGGAGCCGTACCGCCTGGGCGATGGGCCTGGTGGCTGCGGTGGCCCTGCCGTTCGTCGTCACTGCGGGCTACCTGTTCGAGATTCTATCGCTGGTCGGCGTGACGGGGTCCACCGGGATGGGAATCTCGACGGCCGCAGCCGTGGCGCTACTGATCTTTGCCGCTTTGGCGACCCGACCCGACCGCAATCCGGCCGCCTGGCTGCTGGCCCGACCCGACCGCATGACCCTGGTTCGGCTTGGCGTCATCCTCGCCGGTCTGCCACTCCTGGTGAGCCTGTCCCGACTGGCACTGTTGGCCCTCGGCGTACACGACGATGCGGCGTGGGTCCTGTCGATATCGGTGAGCACCGTCGTTCTGGGCGTAGCCACGTTCTACTTCAGTCAGCGCGAACAGCGACTGCTGATCGAGAAGGAACAGCTGCGTGCTGAGGCTGAGAAGCGCTATCGCATCCTCGCCGACAATGCCGTCGATATCGTCGTTCACCTGAACCGCGACGCCATCGTTCAATTGCAGGGCAACGAGGTCATCTGGATCTCGCCGTCAGTGCAGACCGCGTTCGGCGACCCGCCCCAACAGTGGATCGGCTCGGACTTCGGCCGCCGCGTGCACCCCGAGGATCTCGGCACCCTGACAACCACGTTGAACCAGATCGCCCCCGACAAACCCGCGCTGGCACGGTTCCGGGTGCGCAACGCCGGCGGCAATTACCACTGGGTGGACTGCCACGCAAAGGACTACCTGGACGCCGAGGGCAACACCGACGGGGCGATCGCCGCGCTACGCATCGTCGACGATCAGGTCGCGGCACAGCGCCAACTCGAACGGCTGGCCCGCTACGACACCCTCACCGGACTGGTCAACCGCGCCGAGACGATCACCCGACTGCAGGCGGCGCTGACGAATCCCCGGTCCCCCGGACCGCATCTGGGTGTCTTGTTTTGCGACATCGACCATTTCAAGACCGTCAACGACACGTGAGGCCACACCGTCGGCGATGTCGTGCTCGCCACCGTGGCCAGGCGCACCCGCGAGTGTCTACGGGAAGGCGACACCGTGGGGCGGGTAGGTGGTGATGAGATGGTGGTCCTGCTGCCCGGACTGCACAACCTTGACGAAGCCGCCCAGATCGCGGAGAAGATCCGCGCCCACGCGGCCGAACCCATCTACGACGAGGGGAACACCGTCCACGCCACCCTGAGCGTCGGCGCCACCCTCGCCTGCACCGGCGAGTCGGTCACGGCGATCACCGCGCGAGCAGACGAAGCGATGTACCAAGCCAAGCAGGCCGGCCGCAACACTGTGACCCAGATCTGAACAAGTGACAATCGGCCGCGCTGCCCCGCAGTGGAATCGCACTTCGACCCCGACGGGACCGGTGGCTTCGGTCAGCGGCCGGCCTCGAACATCTTCAGAAGCTGGCCGCCGCTCGGTGTTTCGTCGGCGAAGGTGAACGTGCCGATCTGATGCAGGGCGAAGAATGCCCGGGCCTTCTCTGGCTGCGATTTCACGTTGGCTCCTTCGACGGCTTGTTCAACCGCTGAGATACCGTCTCAGCACGTCGGAGACGGCGGTGATCTGCTCGACCACGACGTGTTCGTCAGCGCGGTGCGCCAGGTTGGGGTCACCGGGTCCGTAGTTGACCGCGGGAATGCCCAACGCTGCGAACCGAGAGACGTCGGTCCAGCCGTACTTCGCGCGCACCTGCCCGTCTGCAGCGTCGACGAGAGCCAACGCGGCGGGTCGGGTGAGGCCCGGCAACGCACCGGCCGCCGCATCTGTGAGTTCGAAGCCGACATCAAGACCGTCGAAGACCTCGCGCGCGTGCAGGTACGCCTGCTCGATGCTGCGGTCCGGCGCGAATCGAAAATTCACCGTCACCGTCGCCGCATCGGGGATGACGTTGCCCGCAATTCCGCCATCGATGCGTACTGCCGAGAGTCCTTCCCGGTAGACGCAACCGTCGATGTTCACACTGCGGGGACGATACTGCGTGAGCCTGGTCAGCACTTGGCTCAGCTTGTGTATCGCGTTGTCCCCCAACCATGACCGCGCAGAGTGCGCACGGGTTCCGGGCGCGCTGATCACCACGCGCAGGGTGCCCTGACAACCCGCCTCGATGTATCCGCCGGACGGTTCGCCGAGGATCGCCACATCGGCGTCGAGCCACTCCGGCAGTTCACGCTCGATGCGGCTCAGCCCGTTGGCCGAGGCCTCGATCTCCTCGCAGTCGTACATGACCAGGGTGATGTCGTGGGCGGGGTCGGCGATGGTGGCGGCCAGGTGCAGGAACACAGCGTCCCCTGACTTCATGTCCGAGGTTCCGCACCCGTGTAGCACCCCGCCGGTGAGCCGACTGGGCATGTTGTCGGCCGCGGGGACGGTGTCGGTGTGTCCAGCGAGCAGCACCCGCGACGACTTGCCGAGGTTCGTGCGAGCGAGCACAGCGTCACCGTTTCGGACGACCTCGAAGCCAGGGGCTTGCTCGCGCAGTGCCCTCTCGATCTGGTCGGCAATACGCCTCTCGTGCCGCGATTCACTGGGGATGTCCACCAGCGCCGCGGTCAGAGCGACGGGGTCACCATGCAGATCAAGGCCCACGCCAATGACGTTAGTCTTAGCGGCGTGACTTCTGCATCAGGCCTGGGCCTAGCGACGATTGCGGCCGACGGAACGGTACTCGACACCTGGTTCCCGGCTCCGGAACTGGGCGGTGACGGGCCTCCCGGCGGGCAGGAGCGAAGCGACCGGGGAATGGTCTCCGGCGGGCAGGAGCGAAGCGACCGGGGAATGGTCTCCGGCGGGCAGGAGCGAAGCGAACGGGGACTGGTACCGAGCACCGTCCGGATATCGGAGGCTGAGATCCCCGACCACCTCGCAGTGTTGGCCGACCTCATCGGCCGCGACGAGGACCGCGATGTGGAGACCGTCGTGGTGCGCACCGTCATCACCTCCCTTCAGGACAAGGCGGCCGATGCCTATGACGCCTACCTGCGGCTGCACTTGCTGTCCCACCGCCTGGTCGCGCCGCACGGACTCAACACCGAGGGCCTGTTCGGTGTGCTCACCAACGTCGTCTGGACAAACTACGGGCCGTGCGCGATAGACGGCTTCGAGACTGTCCGGGCGCGGCTGCGCCGGCGGGGCCAGGTCACGGTCTACGGAGTGGACAAGTTCCCGCGAATGGTTGACTACGTGGTCCCCTCCGGCGTGCGCGTCGCCGACGCGGACCGGGTCCGGTTGGGCGCGCACCTCGCATCGGGCACCACGGTGATGCACGAGGGGTTCGTCAACTTCAATGCCGGCACCCTGGGCGGCTCGATGGTCGAGGGACGAATCTCGGCCGGAGTCGTTGTCGATGACGGCTCCGACATCGGCGGCGGCGCGTCGATCATGGGCACCTTGTCCGGTGGCGGCACCCAGGTCATCTCGATAGGCAAGCGGTGCCTGCTCGGCGCCAACGCCGGACTGGGCATTTCACTTGGCGACGACTGCGTCATCGAGGCGGGGCTCTATGTGACGGCGGGGACAAAGGTGCAGACTGGCGACGGGCAGACCGTGAAGGCCCGGGACCTATCGGGATCCGACAACTTGCTGTTCCGTCGCAACTCGGTGACCGGAGCCGTCGAGGTGGTCAAGCGTGACGGCACCGGCATCACGTTGAACGAGGCGCTGCACGCCAACTGACTCCACCTCGCCCAGCTCGCCCCGCCCGCTCTCGCCCCGTCCTTTTCGCCTCGCCAGCGCGCGTGTCTGCACGGAGACGCGCCGCTGCAGCCGGCATTTCGTGCGCGCTCGTCGAGATCGAGGGTCACCCCGCCGCATTGGGCCGCAAGGGTGGGCAGTTCCCCTGTGCGTCGGCCACGAGTTCGAAGTGCCAAATCTCGTTGGCGTAGATCTGACATAGACCGAAGCGGTTTCCGTGGGCGATCAGCCACCTGGCGGCCTCGGCCGGTCCGATATCGATCGCCTGCCCCGTCACGTGCTTGGAAACTCCGGGCGGCGCTACGAACTCGGCAGCGGCTTCGACGCTTCCGTACTCACGAACCCCTTCGTCGAACAGCCGCTGCTGAAAGCCTGCTGACCGCCATCCAGAGGTGACCCTGAGCTCGATACCCTGCGTCTGGGCGCTGCGGGCCGCCTCCTGAACTGCCCGCAACAGCATCGGATCAAGTTGCGAGAGAATGGGATTCGTCGTATCGAACGGCGAGAGGGTGACACCTTCGGGAAGCCAGCCGCCGACAGTGTCCACAGCACCGGGTCCGATGGCGAGAGCCGGATCTGGGGACGCCGGCGGTTCGGCCGGTACCGGTGGGGGTGGCACGGTGGTGTGGACAAGGGTGACCGCCGGCGAGTGCCCGCCGCAGCCAGTCAGCCCGAGGGCCAACAGCGCACCCCCGACAGCCGCGAGCGCGCACAAAATGACAGACATTCCCGGCGCGCCGCGTGCTGACACGCGCGCTCGCGGAGAGGTCACACCCATTGCACCAGTTCCTTCTTGAGCACCTTACCCATCGCGTTGCGAGGCAGACGGTCGACCAGTCGGACGGCGCGCGGGCGCTTGTGCACCGAGAGTTGTTGTGCCACATACTCGATCAGCGCCTCCGGTGATACGTCACCGACTACGAAGGCGACGATGCGTTGGCCCAGATCGTCGTCGGGCGCGCCGATCACCGCCACCTCCCGCACACCCGAGTGGCCCAACAGAGCAGTCTCGATCTCACCTGCACCCACCCGGAAGCCGCCGGTCTTGATCAGGTCGACCGATTCACGACCCACGATCCGGTGCATCCCGTCAGGGTCGATGACAGCGACATCTCCGGTGCGGTACCAGCCGTCTGTCCCGAGTACCTCGGCGGTGGCATCGGCGCGGTTGAGGTATCCGTCGAACATCGTCGGGCTCTGAACATGAAGCTGCCCGATGCTGTCGCCGTCGTGAATCACCTCACCGCCACTCTCGGAGACCAGCCGCGTTCGCACACCGCGGAGCGGTAGCCCGACCCAGCCCGGCCGACGCTCACCGGCGGCCAGGGTGCTCAGGGTGATCAGCGATTCGGTGCTGCCGTAGCGCTCGACGGGCTGGTGTCCGCTCAGCCCGGCAAGCCCGTCGAAAACCGGAACAGGCAGCGGCGCGCTGCCCGATACGAGCAGTCGCGCCCCAGCCAGCGCCCGCGCCGCATCGCCATCATCGACGATCCGCGACCACACCGTCGGAACCCCGAACACCAACGATCCGCCGGCCTCGGAAACCGCTCGAGCGTATGCCGCCGGACTGGGTTTCCCGGTGTGCACGAAGCGGTTCCCGATACGCAGCGATCCCAGCAACCCCAGCACGAGACCGTGCACGTGGTAGAGCGGCAGCCCGTGCACCAAGGTGTCTTCGGCCGTCCACTGCCAGGCCTCGGCCAACATGTCGATATCGGCGGCGATCGCCCGACGGCTCACAACGACACCCTTGGGCAGCCCGGTAGTGCCGGAGGTGTAGATGATCAGCGCCGTGGCGTCCGGCGAGGGTTCCGGATAGCGATGCCACGAGCGGGCGTGCAGCCGTACCGGAATGTGCGGCAGATCTTTTAGCCCGTCGGTGTCCGAGGGCTTTTCACCCAGCCACGCCTGTGCGCCAGAGTCGGTGAGGATGTGCCGCCGCTCGGCCGAGCCGACGTCGGCGGGCACCGGAACCACCGGCACCCCGGCGATCAGACAGCCCACGATGGCGAGAGCGGTCACCGGCGTGGGTCTGGCCAACACGGCTACCCGGGCGGCGTTACCGACGCGTTCGGCTACCGATGTCGCAGCCCCCAGAACGTCACTCCGGCTCAGCGAGAGTCCGTCGATGCGCACCACGTCATCAGCGTCGACGCCGGCGGCGGGGTTCAGGGAGTCCAGCAGCACAAAATCTGAGGCTACTCCCCGCATACTGGGCCGATGGATTCCATCCGGACCGTGAGGTCACGTGAGTTGTATCGGAACAACTGGTTAACGATCCGGGAGGACGATATCCGCAGGCCGGACGGCAGCGCCGGAATCTACGCGGTGGTCGACAAGCCGACATATGCGCTGGTAATTCCTCGAGACTCCCGCACTGGCTCTGACCGATTCCACCTCGTCGAACAGTTCCGCTACCCACTCGGGCTCCGGCGCTGGGAGTTCCCGCAGGGCACCGTGCCCGGTCAGCCCGACATCGACCCCGCCGAGCTCGCTGCACGTGAGCTGCGGGAGGAGACGGGGCTGCGCGCCGCTTCGATGACGGAACTTGGGCTGCTCGACGTCGCGCCCGGAATGAGCAGCCAGCGCGGCCGGGTATTCCTCGCATTGGATATCACCGAAGGCCCCCACGAGCGCGAGCACGAGGAACAGGACATGCGCAGCGCATGGTTCACCCGCACCGAGGTCGAGAAGATGATCCGCGAGGGCACCATCACCGACGCCCAGACGATCGCGGCCTGGGCCCTCATGGAGCTCGCCGAGCGGCAGTAGCGGGGTCCATTCCGCCGGAAGGCCATTCGCTCGGCGACGTCGATACCAACCCGTAGTCAAACCGTTTCCCAACCCGCCGTGTCGATCGGGCGCGGGGACCGCGAGGGCCGTTAGGTTGCAAATGCCACACTCAGACCATTTGTGAGGAAACCATGTCTGCCCGACGGGCTTGCAGCGCAATCGCATCCGCGGCTCTAGTCGCCGCCGCATGCGCGTGCACCCAGGCCACGGCACAGGCAGCGCCCCTGAAATGGAGCGGTCGCTACACCATGGTGACCTTCGCGTCGGAAAAGATCGGCACCAGTATCGCCGCCCGCCAACCGGAAGCCGACTTCAGCGGCCAGTACACATTCACCATCTCGTGCACCAGTACCTGCGTGGCCACGGCTTCGGGCGGCCCGGCACCGAGCAACCCCACTGTCCCGCAGCCGAGCCGCTACACGTGGGACGGACAGCAGTGGGTGTTCAACTACAACTGGCAGTGGGAGTGCTTCCGGGGTAGCGACGTGCCCACCGAGTTCGCGGCCGCCCGCTCCCTCGTGTTCTATTCGCCGACGCTGGACGGATCGATGTTCGGGACTTGGCGTACCGAGATCCTCGAGGGCGTATGCAAGGGCAACATCGTTATGCCGGTCGCGGCATACCCGGCCTAGAGCCTTCCGAACGGGCCAGTGCCCCCACCCATCCAGAGTGCACCCACGGCGGAGATGGGTCGAGTAGAGCTCGCCCTCAGCGCAGGATCAACGCGCGGACGGTAAGCGTTGACGTTCGGCCAGGGCCCGTAGGAAGAAGGTGAAGTTCGCCGGCCGCTCGGCGAGTCGCCTGACGAAGTAGCCGTACCACTGGGTGCCGAACGGCACATAGACGCGTAGGTGATTGCCCTCGTCGGCCAATCGACGCTGCTCGCCATCACGAATTCCGTAAAGCATCTGATATTCGAAATCGTTTATGCCGCGACCATTCTCGCGGACCAGCGCGGGCACGGCAGCGAGGATCTCGGGGTCATGTGAAGCCACCATCGGATAGCCGCTGCCACCCATCAGCACCCCCAGGCACCGCAGATAGGACTCAGTGACGTCGTCGCGGTCCCGGTAGGCCACCGACGCCGGTTCGTCGTAAGCCCCCTTGCACAGCCGGATCCGCGCGCCGGAAGCGGCGAACTCGGAACAGTCGGCGTGAGTGCGTTTGAGGTAGGCCTGCAGCACCGTTCCGACCCAGTCGAAGTCGATGCGCAGCTCGCGAACGAGCGCCAGAGTCGAGTCAGTCGTCGTATGGTCCTCAGCGTCGATGGTCACCCACACGCCGGCGCGCTGTGCGCGTTCGCAGATCGCGCGCGCGTTCTCCAGAGCGATCTTCTCTCCGTCCCGCGGCAGCGCCTGCCCCAGCGCGGACAACTTGAGCGAAACCTCCAGCGGCCGTACCGCGGCCGCCGTTTCGCCCCGGGCTGAAAAGGCTTCCAGGATCCGTAGATAGACATCCACGGTGACTTCTGCGGCATTGGCGTCGGTGACGTCCTCGCCGAGATAGTCGATCGATATCAGCCGCCGGGAATCCCGCAGCGGCTCAACCGAACTCATTGCATCGGCAATGCTCTCACCGGGAACAAACCGGTGCACGACCCTGCGGGTGACCGGCAACCGCTCGGCAAACCGTCGCAGACCGTCCCGTCTGCCGGCGGCGAGGATCGCGGGCCGGGCGAAGCGCTCGAAGATGCCCATGGCTCACACCTGCATGTGGGGATAGGAGTACTCGGTGGCCGGCACGAAGGTCTCCTTGATCGAACGGGCCGACGTCCAGCGCAGCAAGTTCAGTGCGGATCCGGCCTTGTCGTTGGTGCCCGAGGCCCGCGCCCCTCCGAATGGCTGCTGGCCAACCACCGCGCCATTGGGCTTGTCGTTGATGTAGAAGTTGCCTGCTGCGTGGCGTAGGCGTCGCTCGGCCTGCAGCACCGCCGCGCGGTCGTCGCCGATCACGGCACCGGTCAAGGCATAGCGCGAGCCGGAATCGACGACGTCGAGAATCCGCCCATAGTCCTCGTCGGGGTAGACATGCACCGACAGGATGGGGCCGAAGTACTCGGTCGAGAACGCCTCGTCGGCCGGATCGTCGGACAGCAGCACCGTTGGTCTGACGAAATAGCCTTCACTGTCATCGTATTCGCCGCCGACCGCGATCGTCACGTTGGCCGCGCTCTTTGCTCTCTCGATGGCCGCGACATTCTTGGCAAACAACCGCTCGTCGATCAACGCGCCGCCGAAATTGGCGAAATCGGTGATGTCACCGTAGCGCAGTTCATTTGTGGCTCCGAGGAAGTCGTCGCCCATCTGCTGCCACACCGAACGGGCAACGAAAGCCCGCGACGCGGCCGAGCATTTCTGCCCCTGATAGTCGAACGCACCCCGAATCAGAGCTGTGCGCAACACCTCTGGGCGCGCTGAGGGGTGAGCCACCACAAAGTCCTTACCGCCGGTCTCGCCAACCAGCCGCGGGTAGGTGTCATAGCGATCGATGTGGGTGCCTACCTCGCGCCCCAGATGCTGAAAGGTCGCAGTCGAGCCGGTGAAGTGGATGCCGGCCATGCGAGAATCAGCGAGAACGACATCCGAAACCGCTTGCCCGTCGCCGGTGAGCAGGTTGATCACACCCGGGGGTAGCCCGGCTGCCTCGAGCAACTGCATGGTCAGGTAGGCAGCAAAGGTCTGGGTGGGCGAAGGCTTCCACACCACCGTATTGCCCATCAGCGCGGGGGCGGTGGGCAGATTGCCCGCGATGGCGGTGAAATTGAAGGGCGTGATCGCGTAGACGAAGCCTTCCAACGGCCGGTAGTCGGTGCGGTTCCATACGCCGGGCGAGCTGACCGGCTGCTCGGCCAGGATGTTGCGAGCGAACGCGACGTTGAAACGCCAGAAGTCGATGAGCTCGCACGGCGAGTCGATCTCGGCCTGATAGGGGGTCTTGGACTGGCCCAGCATGGTCGCCGCCGCGATCTTCTCCCGCCAGGGTCCGGCCAGCAGGTCGGCGGCTCTCAGGAACACCGCTGCACGTTCGTCGAACGGGAGGGCTTCCCAATCGTTCTTGGCCGTGATGGCGGCCTCGACCGCGGACCGGGCGTCCGAGTGGTCGGCGTTGGTGAAGGTGCCCAGCCGCGCCGCATGCCGGTGTGGCTGAACGACGTCGACGTGGGCGCCGGCGCCCATCCGGTGCTTGCCGCCGATGACGTGCGGCAGCTCGATGGGGTCGCTCGCAAGGCTGGTGAGCGCACCGGCGAGTCTGCTGCGCTCTGGGGAACCCGGAGCGTATTCGTGAACCGGCTCGTTGTGGGGCACCGGTACCTGAGTAATCGCAACGATCGAGTCCATGCAGCAAGGATGCCCGTTTTCCGCGCGTTATCCGATGGCTGATCGGACAAGCTCTGACACACTTGATGGTCGGATCGAACAAAGGAGAGCAGTGGTGGCTGTGCTGCCGGCTGGCCCCGAGCTCGGCCTGGGGCTGGGGCAGTTACTGCTGGCGTTGGACCGCACGATGGTCACGCTGGTTGAGGCACCGCGCGGACTGGACATGCCGGTGAGCTCGGTGGCGCTGGTCGACGCCGATGACGTGAGGCTAGGGCCAGCGGTCGGGCCCGGCTCGGCCGATCTGTTCTTCCTGCTCGGGGTGTCCGACGCGGAAGCCGCCGGCTGGCTTGAACAGCACGCCGCGCCACCGGCGGCGATCTTCGTCAAGGACCCCGGCCCCACGGTGGTGGCCCGTGCGGTCGCACAGGGCACGGCAGTCATCGGCGTCGAACCCCGGGCCCGCTGGGAACACCTGTACCGCTTGGTCAACTACGCGCTTGAGCACCATGGCGATCGCAGCGATCCGCTGCGCGACTCGGGCACCGACCTGTTCGGCCTGGCACAGTCGATCGCCGATCGCACCCGCGGCATGATCTGCATAGAGGACGCCGACAGCCGCATGCTGGCCTACTCGGCCTCCAGCGAGGAAGCCGACGAGCTGCGCCGCCTGACCATTCTCGGCCGCGCCGGACCGCCCGAGCATCTCGAGTGGATCGGGCAGTGGGGCATCTTCGACGCGCTGCGCTCCGGCTCGGAGGTGGTCAGCGTGGACGAACGTCCCGAACTGGGGCTCCGACCCCGCCTTGCGGTCGGTGTGCACCTCCCCCCAAACGATGCGCGCCGAAGACCGGCCTTCGCCGGAACCATCTGGCTCCAGCAGGGGTCGACGCCGCTGGCCGGGGACTCCAGGGAGATCCTGCGGGGCGGCGCCGTCTTGGCGGCCCGGATCATGTCACGCCTGGCGGCCGCACCTTCCCAGCACGCGGCTTGGGTACAGCAGCTGCTCGGAATGACGGGCCGGGACGCCACCGACGTCGGATTGCTCGCCCGCGAGCTCGGCATCCCGGCCGACGCCCGCGCCGCCCTGGTGGGCTTCCGAGGAGTGGGCGCGGCAGTACCTTCCGATGTGATCGCGTTGAATGCCAGCGCCTTTCGCGTCGACTCCCAGGTCACTTCCGTTGGTGATCGAGTCTATGTGCTGCTCCCGAAGATCACGGCGGCGACGACGGTCACGTCGTGGACCCGCGGGGTCGTCGCCGCGCTGCACCGCGAACTGGGTCTCGACGTCCGCGCCGTGACAGCCGCGCCCATGACCGGGCTGGCCGGCGCGGCGGCGGTGCGTAACGAGGTGGACCGCGTGTTCGACAGCGCCGAACGTCACCCGGCTGCCATCGGTCAGATCACGTCTCTGGACGAGGCCCGCACGACGGTGCTCCTCGACGGGATCGTCTCGCTCATCGCGGCCGAAGCCCGTCTGGTGGACCCTCGGGTGCGCGATCTCTGCGAGAAAGACCCGATGCTGGCCGACACACTGCGGGCCTACCTGGACGGTTTCGGCGATATTGCGGGAACGGCGCGACGGCTGCACGTCCACCCCAACACTGTGCGCTATCGCATCCGCCGCATCGAGAAGCTACTCACGACTTCGCTCGATGACCCCGAAGAACGTCTGGTGCTCGCACTCGGGTTGCTCGCCGCGGAACGTTGAAGCGGGTCGCGCGCGACACCCGCCGAGCTTCTTCAATGCGCGGTATCCGCCAACCGCCGCGCTGCCGCGGCAATGCGTTCGTCGGTAGCCGTCAAAGCCACCCGGACATGCCGTGCTCCCCGGGGACCGTAGAACTCCCCTGGCGCGACGAGGATGCCGCGCTGCGACAACCACGTGACGGTGTCGCGGCACGGCTCGCCGCGCGTAGCCCACAGGTAGAGCCCCGCCTCGGAGTGATCGACGGTGAAATCGGCGGATCGCAACGCCGCCAGCAGGACATCGCGGCGGTGCGCGTAGCGCTCTCGCTGGGCCTGTTCGTGCGCGTCGTCGTTGAGCGCCGCGGCCATCGCTGCCTGCACCGGGGTGGGCATCATCATGCCTGCGTGCTTGCGCACCGCGAGGAGTTCGGCCACGACGCCGGGGTCACCGGCGACGAAACCCGCACGGTAGCCGGCCAATGACGACGTCTTCGACAAAGAGTGCATGGCCAGCAGTCCGGTGTGGTCACCGTCGCAGACCTGCGGGTGCAGCACCGACACCGGCGCCTGATCCCAGCCCAGCCCGAGGTAGCACTCGTCGGAGGCAATGAGCACCCCGCGCTCCCGAGCCCATGCCACGACTTTTCGCAGGTGGTCAATACCGAGCACTTTTCCGGTCGGATTGCTCGGCGAGTTCAGATAAAGCAGGCGTGGTGTTGATGAGCCGCTTGCGCGAAGAGCGGAACGAACAGTGGGGCCCACCTGCGTCAACGAGTCAGCCCGCAGCACCCCGGCGCCGGCGAGCAGGGCACCCACTTCGTAGGTGGGGTACGCGAGCTCTGGCACGACGACCGTGTCGGCGCCGCTCAAGCCGAGCAGCGTCGGCAGCCAGGCGATGAACTCCTTGGTACCGATCACCGGAAGGACCGCGCTGGGCTTGAGCCCGGTGATCCCGTATCTGCGCTGCAACGCACCGACGACCGACTCCCGCAACGCCGGCGTGCCGGCTGTGGTCGGATATCCGGGCGCGGCGCTGGCGGCGGCGAGCGCGGCGCGGATCACCGGGGCCACGTCGTCCACGGGGGTGCCGACCGACAGGTCCACGATGCCGTCGGGGTGTTCGCGGGCTGCTGCGGTTGCTTCCGACAGGGTGTCCCACGGGAATACCGGAAGCGACCCGGACACAGGTCCGGCCTTCGGCGGCCGAAGGGTGACCTCAGGCAATTTCTGGCGGTCAGATGGCTGCGCCGTGGCTCTCAGTCCTCACCCTGCGGCGGCAAGTCTTTGACAACCTGCGGATCGTTGTCGGTCTGGCCGACTTTCGACGCACCGCCGGGCGAGCCTAGTTCGGCGAAGAAGTCGGCGTTGATCTGCGTGTACGCATCCCACTGATCTGGGACGTCGTCTTCGTAGTAGATAGCCTCGACCGGGCACACCGGCTCGCAGGCGCCACAGTCGACGCACTCATCAGGATGGATGTAGAGCATCCGTGCGCCCTCGTAGATGCAGTCGACAGGACATTCTTCAATGCATGCCTTGTCTTTGACGTCGACGCAGGGTTCGGCGATCGTGTACGTCACTAACTTCTCCTCAAGTCCTCTCGAACTACCTAGGGTGGGGCTTTCTAGGCAGGGCTCAGCTGGGGACGGCGACCGGCCCCAGCAAGTATCCCTGCCGTCCGGCGGGCGCCTGTCTCAGTGTGCCCTAAGTTCTGCGTCTCCCCGGTACGGGGTCTTACATGGTTACTGATACTAAACGTTGCACATACAAGCCGCCTAGCGAAACTTGGCTATGCCACCAAGTGCACTGCAACTAGTTGCATAGCGCACTCTTGATGCCTACGCTGCGCCCATGGCCCTGCCGCACGCGATTCTGGTGTCGCTCTGTGAGCAGTCGGGTTCTGGGTATGAATTGGCCCGCCGCTTCGATCGATCGATCAGCTATTTCTGGGCCGCCAGCCACCAGCAGATCTATCGAACGCTGCGCACGATGGAGGCCGACCACTGGGTGCAGTGCACCGCGGTGATCCAACATGGCCGACCCGACAAAAAAGTATATTCAGCCTCTGCGGAGGGTCGCGCCGAGCTTGCGCGCTGGATCGCAGCTCCGCTGGCAGGGCGAAGCGGCAGGAATGGCACAGTGGCCGATCGGCGAACCCGCGACCTCGCCGTCAAAATTCGGGGCGCCTCGCACGGCGACATCGACGCGCTGCGTGCACAGGTCGCTTCATTGCTCTCCGAGCGTGCCGAGCTGCTGGACGTCTACCGCGGATTCGAGAAGAGTCAGTTCCCGGATCCGGAAGCCATCACCGGCGCCGACTTACACCAGTACCTCGTGCTGCGGGGTGGCATCCGGGCCGAGGAGAGTGCCATCGAATGGCTCGACGAAGTAGCGGTAAGTCTGGGAGGACGAAAATGAACCACGGCCCTAAGAACCACGGCTCGAAGAATCACGGCTCGCCCTACCCGAACCTGTTGTCGCCATTAGACCTTGGCTTCACGACGCTACGCAACCGAGTCGTGATGGGGTCGATGCACACCGGCCTCGAAGACCGCGCGCGTGACACGGACCGCCTCGCCGAATACTTCGCCGAACGCGCACGTGGCGGAGTGGGACTGATCATCACCGGCGGTTATGCGCCCAATCGCACGGGTTGGCTGCTGCCTTTCGCGGCCCAGATGACCTCGGGCTCGGACGCCCGCAGACACCGAAGGATCACCGGCGCAGTCCATGACGCCGACGGCAAGATACTGCTGCAGATTCTGCATGCAGGACGCTATGCCTACCACCCACTCTCGGTCAGCGCCTCGTCCATCAAGGCCCGCAACAACCCCTTTCGGCCACGCCAACTGCGCGACGTGGACGGCACCATCAACGACTTCACCCGTAGCGCAGTCTTGGCCCGGGATGCGGGCTACGACGGCGTCGAGATCATGGGAAGCGAAGGCTACCTGCTCAACCAGTTCCTGGCGCCACGAACCAACAAGCGCACCGACGCCTGGGGTGGCACACCCGAGAAGCGCCGACGGATGCCCGTCGAGATCGTCCGTCGCACCCGCGCGGCAGTCGGCCCGGACTTCATCATCTGCTATCGGCTGTCCATGGCCGATTACGTCGAGGATGGCCAAAGCTGGGACGAGATCGTAGCTCTGGCAACCGAAGTCGAAGAAGCCGGGGCGACGATCATCAATACCGGCATCGGCTGGCACGAGGCGCGGGTCCCGACCATCGTGACCTCGGTGCCCAACAGCGCGTTTGTCGACATCAGCAACGCAGTCGCCGAGTACGTCGACATTCCCGTGATGGCGTCCAACCGGATCAACATGCCTCAGACCGCCGAGCAGATCCTCGTCGACACCGATGTCAGCCTGATCTCCATGGCCCGGCCGCTACTGGCCGACCCGGACTGGGTTCACAAGGCGCACGCCGACTCCGCCGACGAGATCAACACCTGCATATCGTGCAACCAGGCCTGCCTGGACCATGCGTTCGCACGCAAGACGGTGTCGTGCCTGCTCAATCCGCGCGCCGGCCACGAGACGAAATTGACGCTCGGTCCGACCCGACGCACCAAACGCATTGCCGTCGTCGGCGCCGGACCCGCCGGTTTGGCCACCGCCGTCACCGCCGCCCAGCGGGGACATCATGTCACGCTGTTCGAGGCCCGATCAGAGATCGGCGGCCAATTCGATTTGGCCCGAAGAATTCCCGGCAAGGAGGAGTTCAGCGAGACCATCCGGTACTCCACCCGCATGCTCGACAAACACGGAGTAGATACTCGGCTGGGCACCCGCGCTGAAATCGACGAGTTGCTGAGCTACGAGGAGGTCGTGCTGGCTACCGGTGTCGCACCGCGAATGCCCGACATTCCCGGTATCGACCATCCGATGGTGCTGTCCTATGCCGAGGCGATCACCGGCAAGCCCGTCGGAAAGTCCGTCGCGGTGGTTGGGGCCGGCGGCATCGGTTTCGACGTCAGCGAATTTCTGACCACCGCCGATTCCCCCACGCTTAACCTCAAGGAGTGGAAGGCCGAGTGGGGTGCGGCCGACCCGCAGGAGGCACGCGGCGCTTTGACGGCGCCGGTGCCGGCGCCAGCGACGCGGGAGGTCTATCTCCTGCAGCGAACCAAGGGAGCCCAAGGCCGGAGTCTGGGCAAAACCACGGGTTGGGTACACCGGGCATCGTTGCGGGCCAAGGGAGTTCACCAACTATCCGGGGTGAACTATGAGGGCATCGACGATAGCGGGCTGCACATCAGCTTCGGTCCGAACCACTCTGGGCCCCGGTTGCTCGAAGTCGACAATGTGGTGATCTGCGCGGGCCAGGAACCGGTACGCGATCTCGAGGAGGGCCTGCTGGAACGCGGAATCACCCCGCGCATCATCGGCGGGGCCGCAGTGGCCGCTGAACTGGATGCCAAGCGCGCCATTCGCCACGGCACCGAACTAGCTGCGCGGATGTAGATTCGGCGTCCAGCGAATTCACAGCTAGGGCTGTTAACTCACAGAAAGCGACAGGTACTGCACGCAGTTCGGCAAGCCCCGCATCTCCATCTCTCGTCAATCCCCAGCGAAGCTCGTCGCTCCGTGCTGTAGGTTCGTCAAACGAGCTGTTCCCGAAATCTATGCGCCCTCCGGGGGGAAAGGGGTTCGCGATGGAAGGTACGAGGTACATCGGCTGGGCCGGATCCTTGGCGGTGGCACTGGGTGTCGCCGGAGCCGGGGCCGCTGCTCCCGCAATCGCCTGGGCTGAGCCCGGTTCCGGCACGGATACCGCGAAGTCGAAGTCCCCGGATTCTTCCCCTCAATCGTCATCGGGCGACGATTCCTCGACAAGCGACACGGTATCCGCCGGTCCCCACTCATCCACCGGTCCCGAGTCATCCACCGGTCCCGAGTCCCCTTCCGCCGCCGACGCCGACCCGGATTCCCATTCGGGTTCTGCCGAGTTGACTTCGGATTCCGGCGATGAGCCCGATTCCGACGGGTCGAAGCCCGATTCCGACGGGTCGAAGCCCGAGCTCAGCGGCGAGGTTGCCGAGCCAGACATAGCCGACGAATCCATCGAAGAAGATCTCATCAACGATGAGGACGGCGCCGCCGATGCAGTAGTGCTAGTAATGCCCGAAGTTGCTGCTGAAGAAACGATCGCCGACATTGTTCCCAACGCTGCGACCCCCGACGATGACAGCAGGGCGGGCTACGGTGACGAAGCCGTGCTTGACCGGGCCCCCGGCCCTGTGTTGTCGAGCACCGGCGTTGAGGGGATCCACGCCGGTCAGGAATCGCCTTCGTCGTCGACAGACCAGGTGGCTGCGATCACGGCCGACGAAATCCCCGAAGCCTCTGAGACTTGGGATGAGCCGACCACTACCTTGGCCTTGCCGATTTCCACCACCCCATTCGGGTCAGCGCCGGAAGCAGCGGAGATTCCCCAAACCGCACCCGCCGCTGCCCCTCAGATCTCCGCAGTGGCGCTGACGCCGTATCTGCCGCCCGGCGTCCCGAGCGTTCCGGTTCCCTCGCCGCCGCCGCTGGCCGCGTTGGCCTGGACCCGCCGCGACGCCGACCAAACACCGCTAAACAGCAGCGCCGGCAGCAGCGCACGCGTCAGCGCGGCAGCCACCGGGCCGACGATGCCTGGCCCCGGATCGACGGCTGAGGTGGTGACGGCCGCCAGCGAACAGGAGTCCATATTCACCGCCATCGGGAATTGGTTCCAGCGCACCTTCTTCGCCGCCTCACCCACCTTCGCGCCCCAGTCGGTGTCGGTGAACATCCAGGACGGGGCGAGCAGCGAGGCGTTCGAGTTGGGCGCCGAGGATGCCGACACCGACACCCTCATCTACACCATCGACGGAAAGGCGACCGGAACCGGAACCGCCTCCGGCACGCTGAACATCACGGGCGAGTCGGCCACCTATACCCCGCCGGCCGGTTGGGACGGCGCAACCGCGTACACCGACACGTTCACCGTTACCGCTTCCGATGACGACGGCGGCTTCCATATCCACGGGCTCTCAGGTCTGCTCTACAATCTGACCTTCGGCTTGATCGGCGACCCCGGGCATACCGCCGCCAGCACGGTCACCGTCACTGCGCTCGGCGTGCCCACACCACCGCAGCCCCCTGCACCCGAACCAGAACCCGAACCGCCCGCGCCCGAGCCCCCTGCACCTGAACCAGAACCCGAACCGCCCGCACCCGAACCAGAACCCGAACCCCCCGCGCCAGAGCCCGAGCCGCCTGCACCCGAACCAGAACCACCCGCACCCGAACCCCCCGCACCCGAACCCGAGCCCCCTGCACCTGAACCAGAACCCGAACCGCCCGCGCCAGAACCGGAACCATCCGCGGGCCCGAATCTGTTGCAGAATCCGACGTTTAGCGACGGCTTGAGCGGATGGCAATTGTCTGGGGATGTCTCCAGCATCGACGACGGCGGTGACGCAGCGGTGCGGCTCGCCGCAACCACAACCTCCGATGCTCGAATATCCCAGCGGGTCACCAACCTCAAGCCACAAACGCTCTACACGCTGGCCCTCACGATGCGGACCAGCGGGTCTGTTCCCAGCGATGTGTGGGGGGTCTGGGGTGTCATCGACGGACCCCAGCTCGACAAAACCGGTGCGGGCCAATCAACAACGTTGGCCCAGCGGCGGCTGACGGTTTACACCGGCGCCGAGGCCACCGAGGTCACCGTCTTCGTCACCGCCGGCCGCAACTCCCCCGCCGGAGTTGTGACCGTCACCGACGTGCGGTTCGTCGAGGGCGCTATGGATCCGCCGGTGATCGATCCCGACGCCCCGGGTGCATCACCGCCACCATTGGTGAGTCTGCCCGGTCCCGGCGAGAACCTCGTCAGCAACGGGCAATTCGCGACTGGCGCCCAAGGCTGGGTGCTCGACCAGGCGGTGCTTCAACCTGACGGCACCATGCGCATCGCATCGACGCCGGAACAAACCGGGCGCATAGCCCAGGACCTGCCCATGCTGCTGGCGCCCAACAGCGACTACGTGTTGAGCGCGCGCGCCCGAGTCGATTCCGGTGACGCCACAGTCACTGTCGCCAGCCCGGACGGCTCGCTGCACGCATGGCAGCTGATCAACGACAACGCCTGGCAACCTGTGGAAATCGCGTTCACCACCCCGGATCACTGGGTATCGGTCAAAGTGGCCGCCGAAAACTGGCGCGGAGACCACAGCGCGCTCTACGTCGACGACCTCACCCTCCTTGCCAACGGCCAGGAGTGGCTGGACACCCCCGACCCCTATCCCAGCCCGCAGCCCGAACTATTCGATGACTTCACCAACGGCATCGATCCCGAGCACTGGCTCATCGCCGACAAGGCGTGGGGCGGCGACAACGGCGGCGTCGTCCCCACCAACGTCGACGTTGTCGACGGCATCGTGCGCCTGGCCGCGCACGGCGATCTGTACACCGGCGATGTCCTGGGCCACGGCGACCGCACCAGCCGCGTCGGCGCCACCATCGTCACCCGCGACTACTACGCCTCCGGACGCTACGAAGTCCGTGCCCGTGTGCCGCAGACGTTGGGAGCGGCGAGTGCCTTCTGGAGCTATCACTACATCGAATATCACCCCGCGCAGCCGGAATACTGGACCGAGCCCAACCGTATCCGCAATTCCGAAATCGACTGGGAGTTCCCTACTGCGCGTGACGATGGATTCCCAAATGACCCAGTGAGTTTCGAGCACGCACGGGCCAACACGTGGGGTGGCAAGTTCGGTGGCGAAGGCGGCAACGTGTCGCTGCGACCCAACATCGGTGACCTCGTCGCCGACGGTGAATTCCACACTTATGCTTACGAATGGCACGCCGGCGGCGACGGCCGGGACCCGTTTGTCGCATGGTCTATCGACGACGTCGAAGTGGCCCGTTACACCGGCGAATCGTTCGGCCAGGACAACGTCCCCCATCGCGCATCCCGCTTCTGGATCGGAATCTGGTTCCCCGCATCGGCATACCGCGATCATGTCGGTTGGGCCGGAGACCCCGACTTCGACACCGCCTACCTCGACATCGACTGGGTGCGCGTCACACCGACATACGCGCCGGCGGACACCTACGAACCAGAAACATGGCCCAATGGCTTCTACGCAACACCAGATCAATACCCGCAGTACCGAATCGACCGCGAACAACCCTGACTACCCTGCTGGCGCAGTGCACCCGGCCCTCAGCACGTGCATGAACGCGATGGCGATCGCCAATTATCGGCAGATTGACCGCACGAGGGGTTGAACTCGCCCAATCCCGTTGCTCACCTGTGTAATCGATGTTTGTGCGGTCAGGCTCGGGCGGGCCGCAGGCGGCGCGAAGATGGAATCGGATTGGTGGTACGGGCGGGGAGATGTCGCAGCACGATGGCACCGGCGAGCAGTGCGGCGCATGACCCTACAGCCACCGCGGTTCGGGGTCCGCCCAGGTCGGCGATCCAGCCAATGATCGGGGCTCCGATCGGAAGCCCCCCTAGAAGCACCATCGCAGCCAGGGCCATCACCCGACCACGCATCTCGGGCGCACATCGCTGCTGCAGCAACGCAGTCGAGGCGGTGACGAAAAACAGAGCGGTAGCCCCGGCGGCAAGACCGGCGACCGCAGCCAGCACCACGCTCGGTGAGACCGCAATCAAGCCGTTCGCCAGCGCGAAGGCGATGATGGCGCCGATGAGCAGTCGCAGGTCGATCTCGCGAAGACGCGCCACTGCCAGGGCACCAATAACGGACCCGACACTTATAGCGGTGTAAAGCAAGACGTAGACGGCTACGCCGCCGTCGAACGTTTGATGCGCCAGCAATGGAACGAGCACCTGGTGGTTGAACCCGAACGTGGCGACGACCCCGGTCAGCAACAGTGCAATCCGCAACTCGGGGACTCGCCAGGCGTATCGAAAGCCCGCGCGCACCGCGTGGGGTTCCCGCGCCGCCTCTGTGACCTGCAGTGCGTCACGGCGTATCAGCAGCACGAAAGCCAGGGTGACAACGTGACTGACGGCGTTGACGACGAAGCACCATCCGATACCCGTTGACGCGATCAGAACGCCCGCAGCGAGCGGGCCGAGGACCCGGCCGACCGCGGTGATGCCACTGTTGAGGCTCACCGCACGGGCGATGCCGTCCTCTCCGACGAGTTCGGCAACGAAGGCCCGCCGGACGGGATTCTCGACGGCGTGCAGCACCCCGTACACCAGCGTCAACCCGTAGATAAATGCCATGGTGTCGACTCCAGCGAGCACCACCGCACCGAGCGCCGCCGCCTGGCCGACGACCAAGAGTTGTGTCGCAATGAGCAAGCGGTACTTGTCGACGCGGTCGGCGAGAGCCCCGGTCCATGGCCCTAACACCAGCAGCGGTCCGAATGTCGCTACAGCGAGCCAGCCAAGGGCAGCCCCGCCGACAGTGAGTTCGCTGACGAGCCAGGCCAGCGCCACGAACTGCAGCCAGGTGCCCGACTGTGATGCGACCTGGCTGGCGAGAAAAAGCCGGAAGTTGCGAAGTCGTAAGGAGCGCCGCGAATGTCGACGATCCCTCGGTGTTTTGCGCATGGCAACGAGCCTGAAGACCCGGGATGGAACTGCGATGAGCGAAACATGAGCGAACTGTCACAATTCGCCGCGCTCAACTCGTCTGCTGGCACATTGCGCGGGCAGGCTCGACACAATCGGCGTCCAGCTTTTGTGAGAGCTCCTTAATCAAACGGACCCGGCTCCTCTCATCCAGGCTCGCGACTCTGGTTGTCACGGAACCGAAAAGGAGTCAAGTCATGAACTTCGTTACGCAGATCGGCACTGAACCCGCAATTCTCGGGGGCGGCCGTCCCAGTGGCCGGCCCGGCCCACACCAGCTCAAGAAACCCGAGGTGACTGTGACGACGAGCGACGGCATCGAGCTGGCCGTACGCGACTACCGCCCACAATCGATCAGCCATACGGTGGTCTTGCTGCATGAATTATGTGTCAGCGACGCGGTGTGGTTGCGCCAGATCGACTACTTGAATCGGCTCCACGGCAAGAACATCCGCGTCATCAGCTACGACCACCGCGGTCACGGCAGGTCCAGCTGCGCGTCCGCCGACACCTACCACATCGACCAGCTTGCAAGCGACCTGGCCGACGTCCTTACCGCACTCAATGTCAGCGACCCGCTCACCGTTGTCGGCCACTCGATGGGTGGGATGACGGCACTGGCCTACCTGGCCCGATCCAGCGCCGACCGGCCAGTAGATCCGCAAGGTCTGGTCCTGGCCGCCACAACGGCAGGCCGACTTGTGCAACAGGGTCTGGGTCGACTACTGGCCACCCCCGGAGCGGGCGCGCTGCTCACGCTTCTCGGCCACCTACCCAAACAGGCCCTCGATGCGCTGGCCGGGCCGGTGTGCTCGACGCTGAGCAGGATCTGGCCGGCACAGCGCACCATGCTGACGACGGTGCGGAGCAGGATCGCCAGCGCACCAGTGCCCACCGCCGCCGGATTCCTGCCCACGCTGCGCAGTTACGACCAGTACGAGATCCTCGATGGTATCCGCGCCAACACAGTCATCGTCAGCGGTGGCACCGACCCGCTCACTCCGGCGTCGCACTCCGAGGAGCTTGCCAGCGCCATCCCCGGCGCCGAGCACATGCACCTGCCCCACGCCGGACACATGCTTCCCCGCGAGGCGCCCGACGTCATCAACCAGGCCATCCGGCGCGCGATGCACCCTCAGGACACCGAGCCGTTGGCAAACGGTGGCCAAGATATCTGCACGAGCACAACAGGTTTGAGAATTGGAGCGTAAACAATACGATATCGCGCAGCCGACATTGGCACGCCTATCACCAACCACGCAACACTCGATGAGAAGAGGAGATGGCCATGCAACAGCTGACCGGTTTGGATGCAACGTTCCTAGCCCTGGATTCACCCACCGTATGCAGCCACCTGGGCGGCATGGCAGTGCTGGATCCGCCGGCGCGCGGCCCCGCGCTCAATCTGCTACGCCTCACTGAACTGATCGAGTCGCGGCTGCATTTGGCTCCGCCATTTCGTCGGCGCATAGTGGAGGTGCCATTCGGGTTGGATCAGCCGTACTGGATCGAGGACCCGAACTTCGACATCGAGTTCCAAGTCCGCGAACTGGCGTTGCCCGCGCCCGGGGACACTCACCAATTGGCCACTATGGCGGCGCGCTTGCACGAGCGGCCGCTGGACCGCAGGCACCCGTTGTGGGAGATGTATCTGATTCACGGACTCGCCGGAGGCCGCAAGGCTCTCTACACAAAGGTTCATCACGCGGCGATCGACGGAGTCGTGGGCAACAACCTGCTCATCGCACTGTTCGACACTTCCGCCGATCCCCGCACGGAACGTCCGGCGTTCCCATGGCGCCCCGACGACGAACCCAGCGCGGAGACCTTACTGGCCCGCAGTGCAGTGTCGGCGGTGCGCCACCCGCTTCGGTTAGCGCGGCAATCCGCCGATCTGATCCGTTCGCTGTCCGCCATGGCCAACAGCCCCGGGCGGCCGCGTCTACCTGCGCTCGACCGGTTCATCCCGCGCCGGGGCCGCAGCGCTGTGGCGTCGGCCCCACCACTGATTGCGCCGCGAACACCGTTCAACAAGATGCTCGGGCCACGCCGACGGTGCGCCTTCGCAACCTACCGCTGGCAAAAGTGAAGCGGGTCAAGGACTTCGCCGGGGTAACCGTCAACGATGTTGTGATGGCCCTGTGCGCCGGCGGGTTGCGCACCTGGCTGCGCGACCACAACGCGCTTCCCCCGGGTCCGCTGCTGGCCGCCGCCCCGGTGTCCATCCGCGCCGAGCATCACGAGGCTACGGAGGGGAATCGCTTTTCCAAGGTCATCGCGCCGCTGCCGACGCATCTGTCAGAACCCGGCGAGCGGCTACGTGCCGTGCACGAGGCTATGGAGGCGGCCAAAGACCAGTTCAGCTCTATGCCAACCGATCTGTTCAACGATATCGCCCAGTTCTCGATGCCTGCCCTGACCAGTCAGGCCTGCCGGCTGGCCAACCGACTGCGGCTGTTCGAACGCATTTCGCCATTGAATCTCTTCGTCTCCAACGTCCCCGGCCCCACGGTGGATATGTACCTGGGCGGTTCCCGTCTGCACGCCGTCTATCCGATGTCGACGATCGCCGACGGGCAAGGGCTCAACATCACGGTGCTGGGCTCTCGTGGCAGGCTCAACGTTGGGATCGTGGCCGACCCTGACCTGGTCCCCGATGTCGAGGCCCTGATGGACGCACTAGTCGATGAACTCAACTTGCTGGACATGCCGGCAGGGTCCGATTCCCGACGCTTGTCTGGTTGACCATGTTGAGGAACGCGCGCCGCACGGGCCGATCGGGATGGGCCGATCGGGACAGGCTGTTCGGGACAGGCCGATCGGGACAGGCGTGGTATCCCGCCCCGCACCAAACCAGCCTCTTACCCACAAACCCACCCTCGTAGAACCCACCGGGAGGACCAATGACTGCCAGACTCGCCGAGAGGGTCGCGCTGATCACCGGAGGTGGCACCGGTATCGGTGCAGCCGTCGCCCGTCGGTTCGCCGCGGAGGGTGCCCGCGTGGTGGTGACCGGTCGTCGCCATGAGCCCATCGAGTCCGTTGCCGCCGACACCGGTGGAGTCGCCGTCGCCGGCGACACCAGCGCGACCGAGGATATGGCGGCGGCCGTCGCCACGGCGCTGACTCACTTCGGTGGGCTGGACATCTTGGTCGCCAACGCCGGCATCGGGTGGGGCGCCGATGTCATGTCGGTCACCGACGAGAAGTGGCAACAGATGTTGGACATCAATGTGACAGGTCCGATGAGGGTGGCGCGGGCGGCGTTGCCCGCGCTTATCGACCGCGGCGGCGGGGCAATCGTCAATATCTCGTCGGTGGGCGGTTTGTCGGCCTCACCGCGGCAGGCAGGCTATGGCACGACCAAGGCCGCACTGCTGGGCCTGACCCGATCCATGGCCTACGACTACGGTCGTCACCGCATCCGGATCAACACGGTATGCCCCGGCTGGGTTCGCACCCCCATGGCCGACGGGGCCATGGACGCTCTGGCGGCCGCGCGAGGCACCACCCGCGAACAGGCCTACCAACTTGTGGCCGCGGAACTACCCCTGGGCCGGGTGGCCGCCCCCACCGAGATCGCACAGTGTTGCCTATTCCTCGCCTCTGAAGAGTCATCGTTTGTGACAGGTGCAGTCTTGGTGGCTGATGGCGGCGGCGAGATCGTGGATGTCGGCACACGGGCATTCGACGGCAACGGTTGATCGACCAACGCCGGGCGCGTTGCTCCGCAGCCGCGTGCGACCACCCCGCGGTGATCGTCAGGGCTGCTCCGCGGCTTCTGAGATCGAGTGGGTGATTTCACCGATCTGGTCGATCGCCAGCGATAGCCGATCCCCGGGACGCAACCAGCGGCCGGTCTCCATGCCACAACCTCCGGGAAGGGTTCCGGTCGCGAAGAGTTCACCGGGAAAGAGTTGTTCACTGCGCGACGCGTGGGCCAGTACGTCGCCGATCGACCATTGCATGCCGCGGCTGAACACCGTACTGACGGTCGCGCCATTGATAGAGACGGACCCGCTGAGCTCGTCGATACACGGCAGGATCTCGTCTGCGGTCACCGCAAGCACGGACATCGATGACGCGAAGTGTTTGGATTTCTGCGGCCCGAGCCCCGTCGCCATCTCGGCGCGCTGAACATCTCGGGCGCTGAAGTCATTGATGACGACGAACGCGCCGATGGCGTCCAAGGCTTCCCCTGGGCTCGCGTCATAGAGCGGGGCCTTGAGCACGAAGCCGATCTCCAGTTCGAAATCCAGTGCTGACGAGTAGGAGGGAATGGCGACCGGAGCGCCGCTGGGGAGGAAGCTCAGGTGGTTGGACATGTAATAGATCGGCTGTCGGTAGAACAGTGATTTGGGCTTGAACAACGGGAACGGCCTTCGCGTCACCTTCTCGAACGACTCGGCCGCGCGAGCCTGGCCGGGGTGGAACCGTCGCACCAGCCCGCGTGCGGCATCGATTGCGTGTCGTTCGTAGAGCATGAAATCGCGAAACGACAGCGGCTGGAACGGCAGCACGTTTCCCGACGATTGCACGTGACGTCGGGCGGTGGCGAGCTCGAAGTCGGGGTGGAAGATCGCACCGCCCAGCGCTGTCTGGTCCGGCGCGGGCACCCACGATCCGTTCGGCGCGAGAGACTGCAGCTCCAGCGTGCTGTCGGCGCAGATACGTCGGAGCTTCACACCCTCCGTCCTACCAGTCATCGGGCAGGAACGGTACGGTCGGCCTCCGCGAGCGGGCCCAAATGCACGCGAAACGCGGCGTGTCGGCGTGCAGGCGCGCGCGCTCGCGGAACTTGTCGACGGGCAGACACGCGCGCTCGCGGGACGGGGCAGGGTGGTTAGGCGGCCAGCGGCGTATACGTGGTGGTGCGCTGCCGGGCGGGACGCCCGATGCCCGCGGCGATACCGACGAGGTCCTCGACACTCTTGTACGAGCCGAACTCCGAGCCCGCCATCCTCGAGATGGTCTCCTCCATCAGTGTGCCCCCGAGATCGTTGGCGCCGCCGTTGAGCATCACCCGGGTGCGCTCGGTACCCAGCTTCACCCAGCTGGTTTGGATGTTGGAGATTCTGCCGTGCAACATGATCCGCGCCAGCGCATGCACCGCCCGATTGTCGCGGTGCGTCGGGCCCGGCCGGGCTCCGCCCGCCAGATACAGCGGTGAAGACTGATGCACGAAAGGCAGCGGCACGAACTCAGTGAAACCGCCTGTGCGATCCTGAATTTCGCGTAGCACCCGCAAATGACCTACCCAATGCCGCGGCTGGTCGACATGGCCGTACATCATCGTCGAGCTCGAACGCAGCCCCACCTCGTGCGCCGTGCTGACCACCTCGACCCACAGGGAGGTGGGCAACTTGCCTTTGGTCAGCACCCAGCGCACCTCGTCATCGAGGATCTCGGCGGCCGTGCCCGGGATGGACCCGAGCCCGGCCTCGCGTAAGGATATGAGCCACTCCCGAATGCTCATGCCGCTCTTGGTGACTCCGTTGGCGATCTCCATCGGGCTGAAGGCGTGCACATGCATCGACGGCACTCTCGCCTTGACCGCACGAACCAGGTCGGCGTATCCGGTGACCGGTAACTCGGGGTCGATACCACCCTGCATGCACACCTCGGTGGCGCCGGCGACGTGCGCCTCCCACGCGCGCCCGGCAACCTCGTCGGTCGACAGCGAGAAAGCGTCCGCATCACCCTTGCGCTGAGCAAAGGCACAGAAACGGCAGCCCGTGTAGCAGATGTTGGTGAAGTTGATGTTGCGGTTGACGACGAAGGTGACATCGTCGCCCACGGTGTCGCGTCGCAACGAATCAGCCAGCGCAGCAATGGCATCCATTGCAGGGCCAGCTGCGGTCGCGAGCGCCAGATACTCGTCGTCGCTGCAGCCGGCCGGATCTTGTTCGGCCGAACGCAAGGCTGCCAGCACATCGGTGTCAAGACGTTCGGGCGCGCGCGCGGCCAACTCGTGCACCTTCTCCCGAATCGACTCCCAGTCGCCGAACGCACTGCCCAGGTCGCTGCGGGTCTCGGTGAGCCTGCCCTCGGCGTCGATCGCCGCGTGCAGGTCCGTGCGACCCAATGACTCGGTCGCCTCGTCGGGCTCCTGCCAAGGCCTGCCCTGCGGGTTGACGTGCAGGGCGTACCCGGTTTCGGGGTCGGCGAGGGCATCGACGTGCCCCTGCACCCGGGGGTCGATCCAGCCGCCGCCGGCCTGGACGTACTGCGGCTGCGCTGTCAGTCGCTGTACCAGGTCGTAGCCCGCTTCGGCCGTCACCGCCCCCAGTTCGTCGAGAGCCGGCCAGGGACGCTCGGGGTTGATGTGGTCAGGCGTCACGGGAGACACGCCGCCCCAGTCGTCCACACCGGCGCCGATCAGTGCCAGGCACTCGGTCCGTGACACCAGGTTCGGCGGAGCCTGGATGCGCATCTTGGGGCCCATCACCAAGCGGGTGACCGCAACCGTCGCAACGAATTCGTCAATGCCGGTGTCCGGTGCCGAGGCCATCGCGGTGTGGTTCTTGGCGCGGAAGTTCTGGACGATCACTTCCTGGATGTGCCCGAACTTTTTGTGAGACCGGCGAATGGCATGGATGGTTTCGGCGCGCTCGGCGAGTGTTTCACCGATGCCCACCAGCAAACCGGTGGTGAACGGTATCGCCAGCCGGCCGGCGTCGTCCAGCGTGCGCAACCTCACCCGAGGGTCCTTGTCAGGGCTGCCAAAGTGGGCTTGTCCCTTGGTCTCGAACAGCCGGCGTGACGTCGTTTCGAGCATCATGCCCATCGAGGGTGCAACCGGCTTGAGCCGCGACAGTTCCGACCAGCTCATAACGCCCGGGTTCAGGTGCGGCAGCAGCCCGGTCTCCTCGAGAACGCGGATCGCCATCGCCCGCACGTAGTCCAGGGTCGAATCGTAACCGCGCTCGTCGAGCCACTGGCGCGCCTCGTCCCACCGCGTCTCCGGGCGGTCTCCGAGCGTGAACAACGCTTCCTTGCAACCTGATTGGGCACCGCGGCGCGCCACGTCGATGATTTCGTCGGGCTCCATGTACATGCCCTTGCCCTCGGCCCGAAGTTTGCCCGGCACCGTCACAAAAGTGCAGTAGTGGCAGGTGTCACGGCACAGGTGGGTGAGGGGTATGAACACCTTGGGTGAGTAATTCACGGGCAACCGGCCGGTGGGGCCTCGGCGGCCCGCAGCCTGCAGTCCGGCGTCCCGCATTCGGGCGGCGCTGGCGCACAGGTCGGCGAGGGCATCCCCGCGCGCCGTCAGGGCGATCGCGGCTTCGTCGATGTTGAGCGTCACGCCGTCCCGTGCCCGGCGCACCACCCGCCTCAGAGCGGCCGGGCTTGGTCCGCCCGACCTCGGCGGAATAGCCGGGTTCGGCAGATCGGTGCCACGCCGGTTGCTTACAGCCACTGTCCTGTAACCCCGGCGTTGTCGCGGATCATCCGCACGTCCGACTATCTGCAACCGCTGCGCCTGACATACCGGCCAGAGTAGTCACTCAGCGGCAGCGCCGGAGTCCGCCCTGCCGATGGGGTCCGGTGCAGCGCCCGGCAAGCACCCCCTGCCCTTCCCGGGCGCTCACCGCTGGGCACCCGCGGGCGCACGCATCAGCACCCAGGCCGCCGGCAGCGCACCCAGCGCGATCAGAAGCACCGGGGCGAACTCCATCATCCCGGACCCGCCGAACACGATGTCGTCGCCGGGTCCACCCAAGGTCAACACCACCACGGTCAGCAGCCAGGCCCACAGGGGCAGCGCCGCCAGGCGCGGGCTCGACGTCCATTGCAGCGCAACCCAGACCAATAACGCGTTCAACACACCACTGAGCAGGGCGCTGACCGGGAACGGCACCGAACCCACTCGCAACGGCAAGAAGAAGGCGGCCATCAGGGCCGAGAGAGCCCCGTCGACACCGAGTAGGGCCAGCACCACGAAACGGAGCCGGTCTGAAGCCGGCGCTAACGACCCGGTCAGATTCGCCTCCGTGCGCAGTCGGTTTCGGGCAGCCTATCCGGTGACGCCATCGTCAACCCACGTTCAGCCCGGCCAGCAGGTCGGCTTCCCAGCCGCGGCCGTCGCGCTCGCCGGCGGTGCCGGCGGCCAGGACGTAGCACTCTCGTGCGTTGACCGGCAGGGCGATGTCATTCGACAGAGCGAACGCCCGTCCGTCCGGGGATACGGACACCTGCGTCTGGTGCGCCCGTAGCGCCGCCACTTTCGCGGGGAGGCGCTCAGGGTGGTCCACAACCGCATCGATCGCGTCGTCGGCAAACCCACCGGAGCCATAGCCGTCATGGGAAGCAGAGCCCACCGCGTCATGGCTCACCCGGGCCCACTGCTCGGGCACCTCGGTCAGCGCAGCCAATCCGGCAGCCATCTCCGAGTTCGAGGTCACCGTCCAATACAGCTTGGGCACCTGCCAGTGGGCACCCCGGACCGCCGCCGTGGTGACGCGATGAGCATGGATATGGTCGGGGTGGCCATAGCCTCCGTTCGGGTCGTAGGTCACGACGACGTGGGGACGAAGCTCGTCGATCACCGTGCCCAGCGTGGCCACCTGCTCATCCAGGTCACCATCGGCGAAGCGCTGCTGCTGTCGCGATCGTGTTCCGGCCATCCCCGAGTCCCGCCACCGCCCGGCGCCGCCGAGAAATCGGGGGCTGTCCACGCCGAGAGCGGCCAGGGCCGCGGTCAGCTCACCAATGCGGTAGCCGCCCAGCTGATCAGCGCGGTCGGCGGCCAGCTGCGCCCACCGCTCGCCGATGACCTCCCCCTCCTCGCCAAGCGTGCAGGTGATGACCTGCACCTGCGCGCCATGGGCCACGTAATGCGCGATCGTCGCCCCCGTAGTGAGGGTTTCGTCATCGGGATGGGCATGAACGAAGAGCAGCCGCGCGGTCTCCATTCCAACCAGCTTGCCTGCTGATGGCAGTCTGGGCGCAGCGCGCCCCCGTGTCACCGGGGCAGCTTGACCCACTTGCCGGCGTCGCCGACGATTCCGATCGGCACCGCGCCGGTGAGGCTGACGTTCTGCAGACTCGGCCCGGCCGCCACGATGGTCGTGTCCTGCAGGATCGGCAATACCGTCCACATGTTCCACAGGCTCGGCTCGACCTCGGCGATCACTTCGCTGATGTCGGCGGCTCCGCGCAGCGCGGCGTTGATCTCGGGCTGGATGCTGCGGTCGCAGATTCCGGTGATGTTGCTCGGCACCTGGAAGAGCTAACCGGTGTCGGGCGGAGGTGGCGGGGGGGCAGCACTAGTTGTGGTGCCGGGAGGGTCGGCCCGGGGCGACGTCGGTGTCACCGACGCGGTCGGCGTCACCGACCCTTGCGCGGTGGTGGTCGCAACAGCGGTCGCCTCCAGCGCGGGGCAGCCGAACCGGGAGGCCAACGACGTCGCCAGATCGCCGCCGGCCTGGCGCCAGCCGATCACCGCGTCGACCCGGTTGTTGGCCAGTGCCTCGCCATAGAGAACTACCGGATTCAGGGCGGACACCGACGCCGCGATCCCGACATTGCGCAACTGGTCGGCGGCTGTGTTGGCGACCGCGACCGACGTCGGATCGTTGGCGGCGGCGCCCAGCACCAACCTCAGTGGCTCTCCATCTTTGGTGAGATGCCCCCGGTTGCTCTGCGGCAGGCTGGGAGTCGGCGGCTCCGGGGTCGGCACCGGGCTGATTTGATACCCGGCGCCGGCCAGCAGCGTCATGGCCTCGGTACGGGCCATCGCCGGCGGAGCGGTCGGGACGTAGCCGGGGTCCGAGGGCGTACGCACCTGCGCCCGTGCCAACGTGACCGCGTTCTCGCCGCCCGCCCCAACCGCGGCCAGCAAGTTGACATCGAGCAGGCCAAGAATGGCCTGCCGCACCTGCGCGTCCTCGAGCGCCGGCCGCCGCGCGCGCAACGTGAGCTGCAGGACGCGCGGTGTTTGGATGCGCGCCGTCCGCACGTCGGGAATCGCGGACAGTTGCGCGAACGCCACCGCGCCGCCGTGCACCTGGGCGACCTGAGTGTCGCCGTTGCGAATCGAATCGGCCAACGCGGCGGGCGAGCCGCCGCGGCGGAACAGAATCAGGTCGGGGGTGGCGGGCTTGCCCCAGTACCTGTCGTTGCGCGCCAGCAGGATTTCGTCGCGTTGCGGATCGATGTTCTCGACCCGGAACTGCCCGCCGGTCACCGGCATCGCACGGACCAATCCGGCGACGAATCCGCCGGGCACGTCCTTGACGATATGGGCAGGCAGGATGTTGTTGAACAGCTCCCGCCACGCTGGATAGGGCTCGGAAAACGTCACCACCGCCGTTTTCCCGCCCTCGATGGACTGAACGCCGGTGATGAGGTCGTAGCCGGCCGGGTCCACCGTGCCGGGCTCGCCGACCATCTGACGCCACAGGTACCAGTAGTCGTCGGCGGCGATCGGCGCATTGTCGGTCCACTGCGCTTCGGGGCGAATCTTGTAGGTCACCGTGAACGGGTCCTCGCTGGTGACCTCAGCGGACACCAACAACGCGGTGTCCAATTCCCACCGCGACCCGGTCGGCGTCTGTGCGTCGGGAACAGGTCGGAACGAACTGGGCAGTACCAGCGAGCTGATGGCCGCGTTGACCGGGGACAGATCAGAAAGCAGGTGAGCGTTGAACCCGGGACCGATCGAGTCGATCGCCATGATGATCTGGGTCGCCTTCAACGGCGGCGGCGGCGTGGACTCGGTGGTGTCGGTGCTCTGCGGCGCCGGAGGCGGGCTCGCGGTGCAGCCTGTGACCAGGGCCAACGTCATCAGGATTGCGACCAGTACCGACCCGGGAGCGGCGCTGAAACGTCGGGAGATCGTCGGCACGACCTTCAGGGTATAGACCCGATCAGGCGCCGACGTCCGACTCCTCGATGCATGGCGCGAACTAACCCCGGGCCTTGGCACGCGAACGGGCGCGCGCCCGCAGCGTGGCGTCGAGTTCGGCCTTGCGGACCCGCACGATCTCGGGAGTGACTTCGACGCACTCGTCCTCGGCGCAAAACTCCATGGCCTGTTCGAGACCCAATTCCAGAGGACGGGCGAGTGTCTCGAAGACATCGGCCGTCGCGGAGCGCATGTTGGTGAGCTTCTTCTCGCGCGTGACGTTGACGTCGAGGTCCTCGGCCCTCGGGTTGATCCCGACGACCTGCCCTTGGTAGGTGTCGTCTCCCGGTTCGACGAAAAACTGCCCGCGGTCCGACAGTTGCATCATCGCAAAGGGTGTCACCGAGCCGGTGCGGTCCGAAACCAGCGAGCCGGTGTGGCGGGCACGGATCTCCCCCGCCCAGGGGCGGTAGCCCTCGAAAACGGCATTGGCGATTCCGGTGCCGCGAGTCAGGGTGAGGAAGTCCGTCCTGAACCCGATCAGGCCGCGGCTGGGCACGATGAAATCCATCCGCACCCATCCGGCGGCGTGGTTGCTCATCTCCTCCATCCGCGCCTTCCGGGCGGCCATCAGCTGCGTGATGGGGCCGACGAATTCCTCAGGACAGTCGATCGTCATCGCCTCGAAGGGCTCGTGCAGTTTGCCGTCGATGGTCCTGGTAACCACCTGCGGCTTGCCAACCGTCAGCTCGAAGCCCTCGCGTCGCATCTGCTCGACCAACACCGCAAGCGCCAGTTCGCCGCGGCCCTGCACTTCCCACGCGTCCGGGCGGTCGATGTCGACGACCTTGATCGACACATTGCCGATGAGTTCGGCGTCCAGCCGCGACTTCACCATCCGAGCGGTCAGCTTATGCCCGGACACCTTGCCGGCCAACGGCGAGGTGTTGGTGCCGATCGTGACTGAAATGGCCGGCTCGTCGACGGTGATGCGGGGCAGCGCGTGCGCGTGTTCGATGTCGGCCAGCGTGTCGCCGATCATGATTTCCGGCAGGCCTGCCACCGCGACGATATCTCCGGCCGTCGCCTCCTCCATGGACGTGCGTTCCACGCCCTCGGTCACCAGCAACTCGGTGATCTTGGCATTCGTGATCACGGGATGGCCTTCGACCTCACGCATCCACGCAACCTGCTGCCCCTTGCGAATCCGGCCCTTGTAAATGCGGATCAACGCAAGTCGGCCGAGGAACGCCGATGCGTCGAGATTGGTCACCAGCGCCTGCAGCGGCGCCTCGGGATCGCCCTGCGGCGGGGCGATGTTCTCCAGAAGCACGTCGAAGAGCGCGTCGAGATTCTCGCCATCAGGGTTCTCGCCGTTGGCGGGTTCGACAGTGCTGGCGATACCCGCGCGACCGGAGGCGTAGAGGGTAGGTAGCCCGAGCGCGTCCTCGGCGGCCTTCTGGGCTTCCTCGTCGAGGTCGGAGGCCACGTCCAGCAGCAGGTCGTGACTCTCGGATACGACTTCGGCAATCCGGGCATCCGGGCGGTCGGTCTTGTTCACCACCAGGATCACCGGCAGGTGCGCGGACAACGCCTTGCGCAGCACGAAGCGGGTCTGCGGCAGCGGACCCTCAGACGCGTCGACGAGCAGCAGCACCCCGTCGACCATCGACAGGCCGCGTTCGACCTCACCACCGAAGTCCGCGTGTCCCGGGGTGTCGATCACATTGATCACGGTGACCGTCCCGTCCGGGTGCCGCCGATGAACAGCGGTGTTCTTCGCCAGGATGGTGATGCCCTTCTCCTTTTCCAGGTCACCGGAGTCCATCAGGCGTTCGATCGCATCGTCTCCGCGGTGACTCAGCGCCCCCGATTGGCGCAGCATCGCATCGACCAGGGTCGTCTTGCCATGGTCGACGTGAGCGACGATGGCGACGTTGCGAAAATCGGGGCGTGAATCCACGTCGGTGATTGTCGCAGTGAAGTGCACAGATCACGAAAACGAGAGAGACAGCTCACCAGGAATAAGGCCGACAAGGCCGAGCTTTGAGGGCAAACCCGGTGGAGTCGCTGACATTTCTTGGTTGGCCCGGCGTCGGCGAAGGCGGACAGGTATGGTCTTCCCCGCGCCGACTCGCCTGCCCGCCACCCCGAAACCTGCAGTGCTACGTAACTAGACGATGACCGTAACTAGACGATGACGACTTGACTAAACGATGACGACGACCAGGAGGAGGCGGTAATCGTGCCGGCCCCAGCAGACCCGAAGAGCGCCGAATCCCGGCGGCAGAACCCCCTGGTTCAGGCCTGGCGGAGCCTTGAGCCGGCCGTTTTCATTCCCGCATCGCTGATCATCATCGCGCTCATTGTGTTCGCGGTGATCTACTCGACGCAGGCCGAGGACGCCTTCACCAGACTCAACGGTGCGATCACCGACGGAGTGGGGTGGTGGTACGTGCTGGTCATCACCGGCTTCGTGGTATTCGCGATCTACTGCGGCGCCTCCCGAATCGGCACCATCCGACTCGGCGAGGACGATGAGCGGCCCGAGTTCAGCTTCGTGGCATGGCTGGCCATGTTGTTCAGCGCCGGGATGGGCATCGGCCTGGTGTTCTACAGCGTCGCCGAACCGCTGACGCACTACGTGAGCCCGCCCGAGTCACGCGGAATCACCGGGCAGACCGACGCGGCGGCCGAACAGGCCATGTCACTGACGCTGTTCCATTGGGCGCTGCACCCGTGGGCGATCTACGTCGTCGTCGGCCTGGGCATGGCCTACATGACCTATCGCCGAGGTCGGCCCCTGGCGGTGCGCTGGCTGCTGGAACCACTGCTGGGCCGCAAGCGGGTCGAGGGGCCCATCGGGCACGCCGTCGACGTCACCGCAGTGGTCGGCACCCTGTTCGGCGTGGCCACCTCCCTCGGCTTCGGTATCACCCAGATCGCTGCGGGCTTGGAATACCTGGGCTGGATCGAGATCAACAACTGGTGGACGATCGGGATGATCGCGGCGATCACACTGGTGGCGACAATCTCGGTGGTCAGCGGTGTCAGCAAGGGTCTGAAGTGGCTGTCGAACATCAATATGACGCTGGCTGCCCTGTTGGCACTATTCGTGATGTTGCTGGGTCCGACACTGTTCCTGCTTCAGGCTTTCGTGCAGAACCTCGGCGGCTACATCCAAGCGCTGCCGCAGTTGATGCTGCGCACAGCGCCGTTCACCGACGGCGATTGGCTCGGCAGCTGGACCATTTTCTACTGGGGCTGGTGGATCAGCTGGGCGCCGTTCGTCGGCATGTTCATCGCGCGGATCTCACGGGGCCGCACTATCCGCGAGTTCGTCGCGGCGGTATTGCTGGTCCCGAGCGTCATCGGCGCGCTGTGGTTCACCATTTTCGGCGATTCGGCAATCCTACGACAGCGGGACAACGGCGACATGCTGGTCGACGGTGCTGTCGATACCAATACCTCATTGTTCGAGCTGCTCGGCGGGTTACCCATCGCGACGATCACCAGCGTGCTCGCGATCGCGGTGATCGTGTTCTTCTTCGTCACCTCCTCGGACTCCGGGTCACTGGTGATCGACATCCTCTCCTCTGGCGGCGAGTTGGACCCCCCCAAGGCGAGCCGGGTCTACTGGGCAGTCATGGAGGGCGTTGCCGCCGCGGTGCTGCTGGTAGTCGGCGGGTCGGGCTCGCTGACCGCACTGCAGACCGCGTCGATCGCGACGGCGGTACCGTTCTCACTGGTGATGGTCGCGGCCTGTGTGTCGATGGTTCGCGCGTTCCGCTATGACCTGGCGACTTCTTCGCGCCTGATGCACGTCTCAGCACCCGATGGGATACCCGCGCAGCGCCACGATGTCACGGCCACGCTGGCGGGGCTGGTCGCGGTGCGTTCGGTCCAACCCGAATCCTGCGTGTTGCACCCGACCACCGGCGAGCTGACCATCACCGAGCCGGTCGATCCGCTCGACGGTGAGCACTTGGGCAGCGGCGAGGCCGCAGCCCACGCACCCTGACCTCCAGGTCAGCGAAGCAGGGTCGCGAGCTGCGGCAGCCACGCCGCGTCGGCCGGCACCCAGGGCAGATTGTCGAGTTCGTCGATGCCCACCCACCGCAGCGCGCGGTGGTCATTGGGCTGCAGCACGCCGTCGGTCTGTGTGACGAGGTAGGCGCGCAGCGTTGATGTTGGGGTCAACGCCACATCAGCGCCGACCCGGGCTCCCACAGCCACGCCGATCCCCAGTTCCTCCCGCAGTTCGCGCGTCAGCGCGGCATTGTCGGTCTCGCCGGGCGCCACCTTCCCGCCTGGCAGTTCCCACAAGCCGGCCAACTCGGGCGGCCGCGCGCGCTGGGCGACCAACAGCGCCGCGTCCTGGATCAACGCGCCGGCGACCACGACCAGATTCGGCAGCTGGTTTGGCGGCAACTGTTTGGACGGCAACTGTTCGGACACTGTCGCGAACGGTATATCTTCGGACACATGGCTGTGTTATCCGACGATCAACTAGAAGCCGCGCTGCCTGAACTCGATGGCTGGGAACATATCGACGGCGCCCTGCGCCGATCTATCAAGTTCCCCACATTCCTGGGCGGCATCGCTGCGGTACAGCGGGTGGCCGCCCACGCCGAGGTCGCAGATCACCATCCGGACATCGATATCCGCTGGCGAACAGTGACTTTCGCGCTGGTGACCCATTCCGAAGGCGGAATTACCGACAAAGACGTCGAGATGGCGGGCGAGATCAACCGGATCGTCGAGCAGTAGTGGCGATCCATGCCAACGTCACCAGCGTGGCGACGACGTAGACCAGGCCCGCCCAGGCCAGGTACCACGGCCGTGAGATCGCCCAGATGCTCGGCTGGGCAAAGCTGAGCAACCAGGGCACGCCGACAGCGGCCAACACCAGCCAGCCCCACCCGAGGACACGCGCGCCCAACCGACCGCTTTGCGGACCGTGAAGCAACCACATCATCAGCGGTATCAGCCACACCCAGTGATGAGTCCATGAGATGGGAGATAACAGCAGCCCGAAAAGCTGCACGATCACGATGGCAGCGAGCCGGTCCTCGGCGCCGCCGACCGCACGCCAGGCCATCAGCGCCAGTACGGCTGTCACGGCGATTCCGATCAGCACGATGGGACCGTAGCCGGCGTCGTGTCCCAGAATTCGCGAGATGCCGCCGCGCCACGATTGATTGAACGACGTCCCGATCGGGCCGACCCGGCTCGCGTCGCCGAGTAGTTGAGTGAAGTAGAAGCGGGTTTGGTCACCGACGACGAGAACCGACACGCCGATTGTCAGGAAGAACACCACCGCGGAGAACACCAACACGCCCCAGCGCCGCGCGCCCAGGAAATACAACCCGGACACCGCGGGCGTCAGCTTCACGCCCGCCGCCAAGCCCACCAGCAGCCCCGACAACCACCACCGCGTGCTGTACACCGCGTAGAGAACGGCTAGCACCAGGAACACGTTGACCTGGCCGTAGTCGAAGGTGCTGCGCAACGGTTCGATCCAGATACCGACAGCGGTCCACAGCATCGCGACGCGCCGCGAGCCGGCTGCCGACGGATTTCGGTCCCGCAGTAGCCGCTGGCTGATGCGCACCACACCGTAGAGCGCTGCGACGATCCCGAGCTCCCAGGCGAACGCGACTGGCCCGAATGGCAGGAGTTGCAACGGGTAGAACAGCACGGCCGCGAAAGGCGGATATGTGAAGGGCAGCGGGAAGTCTGGCGTCTGATCGGCGTAAACGTAGTCGTAAAGGGCGCCAGGGTGATCCAAGGCGGCGGCCCCGCCGAGATAGACATGCAGGTCAACGAAGTTCGCGCCGTTGGGCGACAGGTAGGTCCACGCCAGGCGGATGCCGATGCTCAGGATCAGCAGCGCGGGCGCCGCAGCCGACAGTCGGGCGGTCCGCCGCGGGCCGGAGCCGGCTGAGGCAGGGGTGATGGCGTCGATAGGCCCGACTCTATCGAGCCGTCACGATCGGCACTCGCGTCCGTAACGGTTGAATAAATGCCACACGTGTCACTTGAGTACCTCTAGCCACAGGCTAGCTTCGGGTGCAGACGTACATCAGCGCCGTTCGCGGCAGTCAAGGAATCTGGGAGAAGTTCATGCACCGCAACGGAAAACTGTTGGCAACCACAATGATCGCAGCGGCGGGAGCAGCCTCGACTGCACTGGCCTTCAGCGCAGTCGCGGCGGCACAGCCCGCACCTGCACCCGCACCCGTACCCGCGCCTGCGATCGCACCCGAGGTCCCCGGCCTGCCGTTCCTTCAGCAACTCGCGGCCAATCCCGCGGCCGCAGCCCAGTTCATGCAGACGTTCGCCAACGTCCTGGGCGCGACTACGCCGACCACCGCGGCGGCCCCGGCCATCCCACCGGCCACGACCGCGGCAGTCAGTGTCCCCCAGGAGATATCCTCCCTGCCCAGCGCGGTAACCGGCGCGGTGACGGCGCTGCCGGAGACGGCTCTGGCGCTGCCGGAGACAGCTCTGGGTCTGGCGGACCCGGCTCTGGCCCTGGCGGACCCCGCTCTGGCCCTGCCGGATCCGGCTCTGGCCCTGCCGGGAAATACGACCACGGTTCCTGTCACAGAAGCGATCCCCGCGTCGACGCCGCTCCCGTCGCTGCTGCCGGCAGGCCTCACTGAACAATTGGGCGTCCCCGCCAGTCTCGCTTCGTTGCTGCCGGGCGGCACATCGCTGGCCAGCCTGCTGCCGGTCGCGGCAACCGCCGCCGCACCCAACCCGCCTGCGGCGATCGCTCCTGCGGCGCCGGCCGTGCCGACCGAAACGACATTCACGCCACTGTCGGCATTGCCCTGACGCCCGTCTGATCCAGCTAACCGGCCCACCGAACCATTGGGGAAAAATGTCAATGACCAGGACGAAGCTCACCACCGCCATAGCGGTGGGCACCTCGACCGCGTTACTGATGGTCGGCGGGGCCGGCGGCGCTCACGCCGACCCCGTGCCGGCGCCACTGCCGATCGACATGCTGCAGGCACCAGGTCTGCTGGCGATGGAGAGCATCGGACCCGTCATCCAGCAGGCTGCGCTTGACCCCAGCAATGCCGCTTCGATGCTGATGGCCGCTGCCGCAGTGTTCGCCGGCGACGCGCTCGCGCCGCAGCCCTCCCGCGAGGTCGCGGCCGCGGTCAACGAGTTCGTCGCAGCCCCGGTCGCCCACGTTCCGGCAGCCGGGGCGACGCCCGGCGCAGACGCCCACCTGCGGGCAGGTGTGAATCCTGCGCACGCGGTGGGCCCGGCGCCAGAGGCGCTGCCGCAGGCAGCACCCGCGATCGCCGACGCCGCCATCCCCGCCGCGGCACCCGCACCTGCACCTGCACCTGCACCCGAGGCGGCACCCGCACCGGTTCCCGACGCCATCCCCGCCGCGGCACCAGCACCTGCACCCGAGGCGGCACCCGCAGCGGTTGACGCACCGGTTCCCGACGCCATCCCCGCCGCGGCACCAGCACCTGCTCCAGAGGCGGCATCCGCACCGGTTGCCGACTCCGCGCCGACGGCCGGTGATGTGGCGCCCGGCGGCGCGCCTGACTTCGGCCCCGACGCCCCGGTCACTCAGGACTTCCTGTACCCGTCCATCAGCAACGGGTGCCTGGCCGACGGCGGGAACGTGCTGGCGACCACAATCTCGGTGGCCGGTCCCGCCAAGATCCCGACACCCGGCCCCGGACCCGGTCAGACCGCCTACGTCTTCACCGCGATCGGCACTCCAGGTCCCGCCGCCGAGCAGGAGTTGCCGCTCAACGTAACCTGGGTCAACCTGACCACTGGCGAGTCGGGCAGCGCGACGCTCACACCGCAGGCCGATATCAACCCCGCCGGACCGACAACGCTGACAGCGATCGTCGACACCGGATCGGGCAGCATCATGTCGACGATCTTCGGTCAGGTCACCACCACGGAGAAGCAGTGCCAGTTCATGCCGACGATCGGCTCCACGGTCGTCCCCTGATGCAGGGGGATCTCGCCGAACGTGCATCCGTGGTGGCAAAGAACTTCGATCAACTACCGGAGAGTCGCCACCTACCAGAGATCTGCGCTGGGCAGATCATCGTGCGGGAAGCTCAGTAGGCCATGAAGAGGATCGCATCGCGGTCATAGTCGAGGCCAGGATGCACGTCTGACAGGTGAGCCTGGGTCTTGTCCACCAGATCGTCTTCGTCCTTGCCGGTGATGGCTTCTCCGCAGGGGCAGTTGAGATGAGTCTTCATCTGTTCACAATGACACAGCACCCACGACGCCCAAAGAGGGCCGGCAGCTGCCGCGTGGGTACCCGCGCCACGATTCGGCGGCGAGTCTCTGTGCCGCCGAGCTCACACCGTGAGACCTTGAATGCGTGACGGTCACATTGGGCTACGCCACGGTCGGGAACATCGAGCAGGACCTCGACGAGCAACTCGCCGAACTCGCCGGAGCCGGTGTGGACCGGCGAAGGATCTTCACCGACAGGACGGCAGGGTCGGCGGACAAGATGCGCGCGGGGTTGCTGGCCTTGCTCAGCTATGCCCGCTCGGGCGACATCGTCATGGTCGTGGCACTCGAAAAGCTCGGCCGATCGGCATCCGAGGTCACTCAGACCGTCGCCGACCTCACCACCCGCGGAATCACGCTGCGCTGCCTGCAGAATGGCCTCGACACAGCCACCGCCAGCGGCCGGGCGGTGGCACGGATTCTCGGGGACCTCGCTGCCCTGGACGCAGCCCGCTGCGTTGAGCATGCACACGGATCGTGATCTGGGCGCCCCGCCATCAACCGGACACAGCAGACCCGGTGCCCCGGGCTTGAGCTTCAGCCGCGCCTGATTTCTCCGGCCTTAGCCGCCTTGGCTTCCTGCTTAGCCGCGGCCTTGGCTTCCTTCTTGTAGGTGCGCACCTTCTGCAGCGATCCCGCGTCATTGACGTCCGCTACCGACATGTGGGTGCCCGCTTTGCCATAGTCGCCTGCGGCCGCCCGCCAGCCCTTCGGCCTCACCCCGTATTGCTTGCCCAGCAGTGCGACAAAAATCTTCGCCTTCTGTTCGCCAAAGCCCGGCAACGCCTTCAGCCGTCGGAGCACCTCGGCCCCGTCGGGCTCTCCCGCCGTCCACACCGCCGCGGCCTCGCCGCCGTACTCGTCGACGATCACTTGAGCCAGCGCCTGAACCCGCTTGGCCATAGAACCCGGAAACCGGTGTATTGCAGGCGTTTGCGAGCACAGGGCGGCGAAATCCGCGGGGTTGTAGTCCGCGATCACCCGCGCATCGAATCCGCCGATGCGGTCGTCGATCTTCCTCGGGCCGGCGAATGCCACTTCCATGGGGATCTGCTGATCCAGCAGCATTCCGATCAGCAGGGCGAACGGGTTGGAATCGAGCAGCGCGTCTCCCGCAGGTTCCTGCGCCAGGCACAGCTTGGCAGTCATAGCCGAATCTTATCCGGGGCTACAACCCGCGCTCCGTAGTCCGCCGATGGCCCGAATCGAGCCGTTGTGGAACGCCGGGGGACGATTGTCCGGTGCTCAAGCGACACTTTTTGTCTCAGCCGCCGCGTGACCGCCGATGACCGGTGCCGGCATCTACCTGGTCTACCTGCTCGCCGGCATTGTTGCCGGACTGGTTTCCGGCCTGTTCGGGCTCGGAGGTGGCTTGACCATCGTGCCCGCGCTTGCGGTGGCTCTGCCATTCCAGGGCGTTTCGCCCGAACACGTGATGCACCTCGCCATCGGAACATCCCTTTCGGTGATGTTCTTCACGGCCCTGTACACGACCTTCTTGCGGAGTCGACACGGGGACCTGGACTGGCCACTGTTCTGGCACCTACTCCCACCGGTGGTGCTCGGAACGGCGATCGGCGCGTTCGCGGGCGGCCTGCTGCCGGGCGGGATCCTTCGGATCTTCTTCATATGCTTTGTCGCTTACATGCTCACGCGCGCGTTGCGGCACCACTACCGGACATCGCAGGTTGCCAAGTCGGGCAACGAACCCGCGCCCGCTCCCGTCATGCCGTCCCGCGCCAGCCGGCTGACCTCTGGGGTAACCACCGGCTTGACCGGTGCACTGCTCGGTGCCGGCGCGGCCATCATCACGGTGCCCTATCTGCAGGCAGCGGGGTACCGGATACAAAGCGCATCCGCCATCGCGGCCGGGCTGTCCGCGGTGATCGGTATCGGCGCAGGTGCCGGCTACCTGCTCGGGGGACTCAGTGCCACCGGACTTCCCGACGCCGCGATCGGATTCCTGTACCTGCCGGCGTTCGCCGGGATGACCGCAGGTGCACTTCTAGGTTCACCGCTGGGTGTCCGAATTTCGCACCGCATGCCTGAGACCGCTCAGTTCAGGCTCTTTGTCGCCTACCTCGCGGTGGTCCTGATCGCCATGACGTTGCGCGGATGAAGCAGTGCAGACTACCGCAGCCGACCTGGCGCACGGCCTTCCGCGACCCATGGATACGAGCCGGGGATGGGTTAACTAACCGCTCTTGCGACGGAATTCACGACGGTTCTCGACGGGGCCGTGGCTACGTGGCTGTCTGGCCCCGCCGTCCTTGTGCGCCGAACCGGCAACCGACTTGGACTTCTTGCGCTCGAGCGCCTCCCGGAACTGGCGCTTCGTGTCATCCCCAGAAGACTCTGGAGACTCGGAAGACTCTGGAGACTCTGGAGACTCCGCTGACCCCTTGGATGCCATGACTGCAGCCTAGCCGCTCACCGTCGCCCCGGCGGCATGCCGTAGACGTGAGAGATGGGCATTGTCATCAAGACCCGCCGGTCGTCGACCATCGCCCTGCGGTAGTCGTCCCAATCCGGGTGCTCACCCGAGATCTCGCGGTACAGGGCGACCAACCCCTCCACCGTGGCGTCGCCGGGGTCCGCGGCCGGTGGGGTCAGGACGGCTTCGGCTTCGGCGACCGCGTAGGCCCAACCATCATCGGAGCTGACGTGCAGAGCGGCGCGTGGATCGCGGCGCAGATTACGGGTCTTGGCCCTGGTCTCGGTGATCGACACGGAAACCGTCAGCGCGCGAGGATCGAAGTGGTAGGTCACATTGGACAGTTGCGGTCTGCCGTCCCGCTTGAGCGTGGCCAGCACGCCCAGCGAGTTTCCGGCGATCACTGCCAGCAGCTTGTCGTCGAACACATCCCGCGTCATCCCACGAGCCTACGACCACATCCAGACTGCGATGATTGGTCACGTGAGATAGCGCCCGATGAAGTCTTGCTGTCTTGCGCGGCCGGCGCAGGGCGACATGGATCCAGATGGGAACCAGATGAACGCAAAGCACACCGCCGACCTGACCGGGGTGTCCGAGACCGCGCTGATGACGCTGGCGGTCCGTGCGGTAGAGGCCAAGCGGCCCGACTCCATTCTCGAGGACCCGATGGCGATCCAACTCGTCGAATCCATCGACTACGACTTCGCCAAGTTCGGGTTCACCCGGCGCCAGGACATGGCCCTGCGCGCGTTGGTCTTCGACAAACACACCCGTCGTTACCTGCTGGACCATCCCGAAGCCACCGTCGTCGCGCTCGCCGAGGGTCTGCAGACGAGTTTTTTTCGGCTCGACGCCGGTGGCCCCAGTGACGGCTCCGGGGTGAGTGGCCCCAGTGACGCCCCCGGGACCGGTGGCAGGCAACGATTCCGCTGGCTGACCGTCGACCTGCCCGCCATGATCGCGCTGCGCCGCAAGCTCCTGCCCGCCTCCGCACGGGTCCAGATGTGCGCGCAATCGGCGCTGGACTTCAGCTGGATGGACCAGGTCGATACCGATCACGGCGTGTTCATCACCGCCGAAGGTCTGCTGATGTATCTGCAACCCGACGAAGCCCTGGCACTGATCACCGAATGCGTAGCGCGATTTCCCGGCGGCCAGATGATGTTCGATCTGCCACCGTCAGGTCTGGCGGCCCTGACCCGGCGCGGCGTGCGGACATCGCTGCGCTACCGGGTGCCGCCGATGCCCTTCATTCTGTCGGTGGCCGAGGCCGCCAACCTGGTCAACACGATTCCCGGCGTGCGGGCGGTCCACGACGTGCCGAGCGGACGCGGGCGCGGAACCGTGCTCAATGCGCTGCTCTGGACGGTTCAGCGCATTCCGCTGCTGGACCCGGTGCGGCCGGTGGTCACACTGCTCGAGTTCGGCTGATCAGCCGAAGGCCGCCTCCACGTAACGCAGAGCCTCACCCTTGTCGACGCCGAGTGCGCGCGCCTTGGTCACGAACGCATTGGCGGCAGTCGCCAATGCGGCATCGGCGGGATCGGAGCGCGCGACGAATGTTCCGAAGCGGCCCCTGGTTTCCAGAACGCCAGCTGCTTCCAACTCTCGGAACGCACGCGCGACCGTGTTGACTGCGAGGTTGACCTGCCCCGCCAGCTCGCGGACCGTGGGCAGTCGGGCGCCCGGGGCCAGCTCCCCAGACTTTATGGCACCGATGATCTGCATTCTGAGCTGGTCGAACAACGGCCTGGCATCCTGTGGATCCAGGCGCACCCAATCCCCCAGTTCGGCCACGCCACCAGTATCACCCACTCCGGCTAGTTTGGTGGAGTGCAGGTGACGGTATTCAGCGGGGCGGGGATCTCGGCCGAGAGCGGCGTCCCGACGTTCCGGGACGTCGAGACGGGTCTGTGGGCCAAGGTCGACCCCTATGAAATATCGAGCGCACAGGGCTGGCAGGACCACCCCGACCGGGTGTGGGCCTGGTACCTATGGCGCCACCACATGATGCGCGCCGTCGCGCCCAACAACGGCCATCGTGCCATCGCAGCCTGGGAGGACTTCGCCGAGGTTCACGTGGTGACCCAGAACGTGGACAACCTGCACGAACGTGCCGGCAGCAACCAGGTGCACCACGTCCACGGCAGCCTGTTCGCCTTCCGCTGCGACCAGTGCAAATCGGCCTACCGTGGCGAGGTCCCGGCGATGCCCGAGCCGACCCCATCGATCGAGCCGCCCCGCTGCGAGTGCACCGGCCTGATCCGGCCCGATGTGGTGTGGTTCGGCGAAGCGCTACCCAATGACGCATGGCAGCAGTCGGTCGACGCCGTGATCAACGCCGACCTGGTCGTGGTGGTCGGCACGTCGTCGGTTGTGTATCCCGCGGCAGGGCTACCCGAATTGGCGGTAGCCAGAGGTACGCCGGTGATCGAGGTCAATCCCGAGTCCACCCCGCTGTCGAACAGCGCGACGGTGACGCTGCGCGAGTCGGCGGCCACAGCGCTGCCTGAACTGTTGCAGCGTCTTCCCGCGCTGCTGAGTTGAAATACGCCTCGGTCACGCCGGCTTCACCGCGACACCGAGCGCAAACTCGGCGACCGGCATCGGAACCCACGCGGGAAGGGTCCATTCGCGGCGGGCCCGGGCGACGCGGAACCCAGCGGCGAGGATCGTTTCCTCGGTATGGCGGTGAGTGTGGCAGTTTCCCGCCATCCTGGGCCAGAGCGTGGCGTCGGCGAACTTCTGCAGTCGGGCGCGCGGCCCGATACCGGCGACGTGTTCGAGGTATCGCAGCTCACCGCCCGGGCGAAGCAGCGAATACAGTTGACCCACAACCTGTTCGGGATCGGCTACCGAACACAGCACCAGCGAGCAGACGACCGCGTCGAAATCGCCGCCGTCGGCGAACTTCTCGACCGTACCGGTGTCCACCGTGACCGGCGTCGGCGCACTAGAGGCCGCGTCTCGGGCCAATGTCGCGAGCCTGCGCTCGGGCTCGAGCGCTACCACTTCGGTGACCGTGTCGGGGTAGAAGGCGAAGTTGGTGCCGGTACCGGCGCCGATCTCCAGGACCCGGCCCGACAGCCCGGCCAGGTTCTCCCGGCGAAGCCGACGCAGGGATTCGGGCTCTCGCGAGGACATCGCAATCCACAGTCGCGCGAAGAACGGGTTATCGACGGTGTCGCTCATCGGCGACCTCCTTGAGCCACGTCACCGTCTCGGACGGTGTATCGGTGGGCCGGATGGCCCCTGACACGATGTGTCCGCAACAGAGCGAACGCAACACTCGATCGGCGAACTCCTCTGTATCCCCCCAGGGCAGGTAGGGCCGTGAGATGAGCAGCGCCGCGACGCCGTGGGCTGCGGTCCACAACTCGAGCGCCAGGGCGGTCGGGTCCTTTCGCGGATAGATCCCGTCGGCGATCAACACCTCTATCGTCGCGCGCATGTGCACGAACGCCGAGCTGTTCAATGTGATGTCGACATCGCTTCCTGGATGGCCTCGTTCCATCGTCGCAATGCGATACAGCTCGGGCGTTTTCAACGCGAACCGCACATAGGCCAAACCTTGCGCCCGCAAAACGTCGATGGCTGACTCCCCGCATTCACCCGCGTGGCCGGCGACCTGCTGCATCTCCTCATCGAGCTTCTCGAAGTACCGCACGCATACCGCATCGAGCAGCGCATCCTTATCGGAAAAATGCAGATAGATCGACGGCGGCGTCACGCCGACGCGCTGCGCGACGGATCGGATCGAGACTGCTTTCGCGTCACCGTATTCCAACAGCAATTCGGTTGCCGCGTCGAGGATCTCGTCTCGCAGTTTATCTCCCGAACCCCGCGGGGCACGGCGCCGCCGAGTGGTCATGCCCGCCATTCTATTTCCCCAATCCGGCACGTCCTCCGGCCACGGGTTCGCCCGGCAGGTTGTCTTCGACGGTTTCGCTGAGCCCGATCCGTTCATGCAGTTTCGCCAGCGGTTTGGGAGACCACCAGTTCCACCGACCCAGCATGTGCATGAAAGCAGGCACCAGCAGCATCCGGACCAGAGTGGCGTCGGCGAGGATCGCTAGGGTCAGGCCGACGCCGAACATTCGTATGAACGCCACCTTGGCCGCGATCAACGCCGCGAACGAGATCGACATCAACAAGGCCGCGGCCGTCACCACACGCCCGGTTCTGGCCAGACCTAGGGCGACGCTCTCGTCGTTGTCGGCGGCGGTCTGGCCCGATTTCAGCCAGTACTCGCGGATGCGCGAAACGAGGAATACCTCGTAGTCCATCGACAGTCCGAAGGCGACGCAGAACAGCAGCACCGGAATATTGGCCACCAGGGTCCCCGTCGGTGTTGTACCCAGCGCACCCAGGTGGCCTTCCTGGAAGATCCACACCAGCGCCCCGAATGCCGCGGTCAGCGACAATACGTTGAGCACCAACGCTTTCAGCGGTAGCACCACACTTCCGGTCAGCAGGAACAACAAGATGAAGGAGATAGCCGCGATGACGGCGAGCACCATGGGCAGCCGGGATGTGATCGCGCTCGCGCTGTCCCGGTTGACCTGGGCCAGACCGGTCAGCTGCACATGTTGACCGGCGGGCGTGGCGACAGCATGCAGCCGGTCGAGCTGATCTTCGGAGGCGTCGGTGAACAGCGGTGCCGAGCTGGCCACGGTGAGGAATGCGCTGCCCTCGGCGAAACCAGCCGCCGCAGAAGGCGGGCCGACCACTTTTCCGTCGACGAATGTGCCGCCCGGCGCGGACACCGACGACACGTCGTGGACGCGGGAAAGCTCGGCCGCGTAGGCACTGAGTGCATCGGGGGTAACCCCTTCTACGCTGGGTAGCACGACTGTGACGTTGGTCGAGGAGTCGACCTCGAAATCGTTACGCAACTGGTCGCCGACCTGACGGGCCGACGCCGAGGACGGGAGCACGCGGTCGTCAGGAAAGCCCCATGTGGCGCTCAGGAACGGCGCGCCCATGAGCAGTAGCAGGGCGACGACCACGAGTCCGATCGGAACCGAGCGGCGCATCACGTACTTGGTCGACCGATACCAGAACATCTGCTCGACCGGCTTGCGCTCGGGCTCGGGCCTGCCCAAGATCCGGCGGAGCAGTCTACGTACGTCCAACGAGTCGAGCCGGTTGCCCGCCAGCACGATCGCGGCCGGCGCCACCACGATCGCGGCGAACGCGGCGAACGCGACGACGGCCATGCCCGCGTAGGCGAACGACTGGAGGAAGTACATCGGGAACAGCACCATCGCGATCATCGACAGCGCAACCGTCATGGCAGAGAACAGCACCGTGCGGCCGGCGGTCATCATGGTGTGCACCAGCGCGCGGTGGCGCTGCTCGGCATCAACGGGCCCGGCAGAGTCGGCGCGGTCGGCCAGTTCGTCGCGGTATCGGCTGATGATCAGCAGCGTGTAGTCGATCGCCAGGGCAAGGCCCAGCGCGATAGTCAGGTTCAACGCGAAGATCGAGACGTCGGTGATCATCGTGACGGCGCGCAACACCGCCATCGAACCCAGGATCGCAAACGCGCCGACGGCGAGCGGCAACGCGGCGGCGAGCAGTCCGCCAAAGACCCAGACGAGCACGACGAAGCTCAACGGAACCGCGATGGATTCCATCATGAGCAGGTCTTTTTCGCTCTGGGCGGTGATTTCGACATAGGTCATCGCGACACCGCCGGCCCGCACGGTCACGCCGTCGCGGTCATGCACCAATTCGTCGGTGAGCTCCTTGGCGTGCTTCTGGGCGCCACTCTCCCCGCCGGTGATACCCGCGACGATCAGGCCGGTCTTACCGTCCTTGCTGATCAGCGCCGGGGCCGCGGCGGGCGGCGCCGTCCACGCCGAGGTCACGCCGGCGACATGAGGGGATTGGGCCAACTCGGCGGCGATGTCGGTGCCGACCGCGCGCGCCGCGGTCCCTTCGACGCCGTCGGCCCCCTCGGCGGTCACGCTGATCAGCAACTCCATGTCGCCCTGCCCGAATTTGTCGACCAACAGCGCGGTGGCGCTGGCCGACTCGGAAGTGGGGTCCTGGAGCCCGCCGGCGGACAGGTGTTAGGTCACGGGTACACCGAAGACCCCGCAGCCCGCCATCAGGAGCATCGCGGCGAGCAGGATGCGACGGGGCGCTGCGATGGCCAACAGAGCGATGCGCTGCAACATCTGGCGTCCGTTCGGGTGAAGAGTCCAGAGATAACTCAGCTAACTTATCACCGATAACTTAGGGGAGCCGTGCTGCGCCGTGGTCGAGTGCCTGCACTTCACGGCACCACCGGATCTCTGGCTATTCGCCGGCGGCCGGCGACCTTACCGAGCGGTAGGAATTGCCACCATTTTGCGAAACGCGACTCAAAGATTCCTTAATCGCGGTGGTTACTGTCCAGTATATGTGGATCGACGACACCAGCGCGGATGTCATCAAGGTTGATTTCGATGCTCTCTACCACGGCGACGTCCTGGTCGAAGGGGTCACCTCGGAGCAACTCGACGACGATCGCGTCCTCCCTACCGCAGTGTGAAAGTGCGCGCGCCCGTTGGTGCGCGTTCCGCACGACCGGTCTAGCCGCCCACCGTCTCGGTTGCCGGCGTCACCATCTCGGCCAATCGCTCGCTGATCAGGGCTTCGCTTTCTGCGACAATGCGTGAGACCAGATCCCCGACCGTCGGGATGTCATTGATCAGACCCATCGCCGTGCCCACAGTCCAGATTCCGGCGTCGACGTCGCCCTCGTCGAAGACCCGGCGCCCTCGCACACCGGCCACCAGGTCTTTGATGTCCTCGAACTGACCGCCGCCGTCGAGGATCTCCACCACCTCGCGCGAGACGGAGTTCGATGCCACCCTTGCGGTGTTGTGCAGGGTGCGGAAGATCATCTCGGTGCCCCGCTCGTCACCGGCGACGATGGCGTCCTTGACGTTGTCATGGATGCAGGACTCGACGGTGCACATGAAGCGCGAACCCATATTGATGCCGTCGGCACCCAGTGCCAGCGCGGCGACCAGACCGCGGGCGTCGGCGAATCCGCCCGAGGCGATCATCGGGATCTCGATCTTGTCGGCTGCGGCCGGAATCAGCACCAAACCGGGGATGTCGTCCTCACCAGGGTGACCCGCGCATTCGAAGCCGTCGATGCTGATGCCATCCACACCCAGCGACTGGGCCTTGACCCCGTGCCGCACCGAAGTGCACTTGTGCAGCACCTTGATGCCGTTGTCGTGAAACATCGGCAGATGCGGGGCCGGATTGGAACCCGCGGTCTCGACGATCTTGATGCCGGCGTCGACGATGACCCGCCGGTACTCGTCATAGGGCGGCGGGTTGATCGCCGGCAGGATCGTCAGGTTCACACCGAACGGCTTGTCGGTCAGATCGCGGGTCTTGGCGATCTCGTTGGCCAGATCCGCAGGCGTGGGCTGAGTGAGCGCAGTAAGGAACCCCAGCGCACCCGCATTCGCCACGGCGGCGACCAGTTCTGCACGGCCGACCCATTGCATACCGCCCTGAGCGATTGGATGCTCGACGCCGAAGGCCTCGGTGAATTTCGTCTTCAATGTCATGTCTACCGCGGCGCCATGCGGATCGCGCCATCGAGGCGGATCACTTCACCGTTGAGCATCGGGTTCTCCACGATGTGCACCGCAAGCGCACCGTATTCGTCGGGGTCACCCAACCGGGCCGGGTGGGGCACCTGCTTGCCCAGCGAAGCCTGAGCCTCCTCTGGAAGCCCGCCGAGCAGTGGCGTCTTGAACAGTCCCGGCGCGATCGTGACGACGCGGATCAGCTCGCGGGCCAGGTCTCGGGCTATCGGCAACGTCATGCCGACCACCCCGCCTTTGGACGCTGAGTAGGCGGCCTGCCCGACCTGACCGTCGAAAGCGGCCACCGAAGCGGTGTTGACGATGACGCCGCGTTCCTCGCCGAGGGGCTCGGTCTTGGCGATGCGCTCGGCCGCCAGTCGCAGCACGTTGAACGTGCCGATCAGGTTGACCTGCACGACGGCGTTGAAATACTCCAGCGGGAACGGTCCATTCTTTCCCAGCGTCTTGATGGCGTTGCCGATGCCGGCGCAGTTGATGTTGATGCGCAACGGACCCATCTCCTCAGCGGTATCCATCGCCGCCGAGACCTGCTCGGGGTCGGTCACATTGGCCTCGACGAACCGGGCGCGCGAACCCAACTCCTTGACTACGTCGGCACCCTTGAGGTCAATGACGACGACCGACGCTCCCTGGTCGAGCAGTCGCTTCGTCGTCGCGAGACCGAGCCCGGAAGCACCGCCGGTGACGACCGCTACAGCGTCTTTGATCTCCACTGAACTGTCCCTTTCTTTAGCTGATTTTCCTTAAACCCATTCCTGCAAAACAGCTTCGGTGTCAGCACCGGGCACCCCCGGCGGCTTCGGGGCCGACGGAGCACTGCGCGAGAAACGCGGAGCGGGCGCCGGATACACGTGGCCGTTCTCGCGGTAGAAGGTGTCGCGCTCGGTGTTGTGCGATTCGGATTCCACTTCGGCGAAGGACAGCACCGGCGTGACACATGCGTCGGTGCCACCGAAAACGCCGGCCCAGTGATCACGGTCGTGGGCTGCGAACGCCTCGGTGAGGCGCGCCCGCAGTTCGGGCCAGCGGCTCATGTCGTTCTGGTCGGGCAGGTCGGCCGCGTCGAGGCCGACACCAGCGAGCAGTTGAGCGTAGAACTGCGGCTCGATGGCACCTACCGCGACGTGTCGGCCGTCGGCGCACGTATAGGTGTCGTAGTACGGCGCGCCCGTGTCCAGCAGGTTGACGCCGCGGTTATCTGTCCACATGCCCATCCCGCGGAAGGCCCACATCATCATCGACAGCACGCTTGAGCCGTCCACCATCGCGGCATCGACGACCTGCCCCTTGCCGGAGCGCTCCCGCTCCCACAGCGCCGAGAGCACGCCGACAAGCAGGAACATCGACCCCCCGCCGAAGTCGCCGACCAGGTTCAATGGAGGCACCGGCCGCTCACCAGCCCGCCCGATCGCGTGCAGCACGCCGTTCAGCGAGATGTAGTTGATGTCATGGCCGGCCTGCTGGGCGCGCGGGCCGTCCTGGCCCCACCCTGTCATTCGGGCATAGATCAGCCGTTCGTTGAGCTGGGCGCAGTCCTGCGGGCCCAGGCCGAGCCGCTCGGTGACCCCGGGGCGAAAACCCTCGATCAACACATCAGCTTTGCTGATCAACCGCAACACGAGGTCACGGCCCTCGTCGCTCTTCAGGTCGGCCGCAACCGAGCGCCTGTTGCGCAGCAGATGATCCCCGCCTGGTTTGGTGGCCGGCCCAGGCCCCCTGCCCGGGCGTTCGACGCGGACGACGTCGGCGCCGAGGTCACCGAGAATCATCCCGGCATGCGGTCCGGGGCCGATGCCGGCCAGTTCCACGACCCGCAGCCCCTGCAGTGGTCCAGCCATGTCTAGTCGCCCTTCGTCGGATCGCTCGGTTGACCGGCCACATAGCTTACTTGTATAACCAAGTCGAACCGGCCACGGGGCATCGACTCTTGGATGACCCCCAGATCAGGGGACAGACATGAGCACCATCGACTCGGATGCCGATGCGCACACGGGCGGCCACCCGGTTGGCTACACAGGAATCGACGATCTCCTCGTCACGCTCGACAAGGGTGTGCTGGGTGTGACGTTCAATCGTCCGGACAGCCTGAACTCGCTGACCGCACCCATGCTGAACACGTTCGCCGCGACGCTGGAACGCGCTGCGGCCGACCCCGGTGTGCGGGTGGTCCGCGTCGGTGGATCCGGGCGCGGTTTCTCCTCCGGGGCCGGGATCAGCGCCGTGGACCACGCCAACCCCGATGCCGCTGGAACACCGGGCGACGTGCTCGATGCGGCCAACCGCAGTATCCGTGCGATCGTGAACCTGCCACAACCGGTAGTGGCCGTGGTGCAGGGAGCGGCCGCAGGTGTCGGCGCGTCCCTGGCCCTGGCATGCGACGTCGTACTGGCATCGGAGAAGGCGTTCTTTATGCTGGCGTTCACCAAGATCGGGCTGATGCCCGACGGCGGTGCGTCGGCACTCATCGCGGCGGCGGTGGGTCGCATCCGCGCGATGCGGATGGCGCTGCTGGCGGAACGCATTTCGGCTTCCGACGCCCATGGATGGGGTCTGGTGAGCGCGGTGTATCCGGTTGATGAGTTCGACGTCGAAGTGGCCAAGGTGATCGCGACGCTGGTATCAGGTCCGGCAATAGCACTGCGCAAGACCAAAGATGCGATCAATGCCGCCAGCCTGACCGAATTGCAGGGCGCGCTCGAACGCGAGACTCAGGGCCAGTCGGTACTACTCGGCACGCGGGACTTCCGCGAAGGCACCAAAGCCTTCCAACAGCGCCGGTCCGCGAACTTCGCCGACTCCTGAAGCAGGACTGCTAACCTCGCCCGCCCGCTGCGATCAGGCGCTACACCCCGAAGATGGGCGGCAGCGCGAGCACCAGCACCAGACCCCAGAAGAAGTGAGTGAGCATCGGCGCGAGCACTCCCCCGGTCGCGCGGCGCTCGAGCGCACACACCGTGCCCAGGACGATCGCCGCGAAGCCCAGCATCGGGTTGCCAGTGGTGGCGGCCGTCGCGATCACATACAGCACCGTCGATACGATCACCGGCCGATACTTGGCCAGCGCGGTATAGATAGCGCCACGGAAAAACAGTTCTTCGGCCACCCCGTTGATCACCGTGATGAACACGATGAGCAGCAGCGGACCGGCGGTGGTGAGTTCGAGGACGCGCGTTATGTACTCGCGCACACCGGGGATCTGGCGCGCGACCAACCCGCCCAGGACGAACACCGCACCCAGTGCCAGCCCGACGACCGTCCCGGTGATGACCGGACGCTGGTTGCGGCCGCGGAACCGCACATGCCCGAGGTGCAGTGGGCCCGAGGCGAACGCACCGACCACCCACACCGCGGCAAGTGCGAAGGTGAGCAAGATAAACGATTCGTCGCCGGGCGGGCGACTCAACGAGTAACCGAGCAGGGCCGCACCGATCAACAGGAAGATCGAGACGACGATCTTGCGGCGGAAGATCACCGAAGGCCATTCGTTGTACGGCGCCGCCTGGGTACGCGCGATGCGGTAGATCTCAGCGGATAAGCCGGGCCGCGTCGTCGGTGTGCTCACGCCGAAATTACCTTCGGTATCAGGCCGACCACGGCGTCCAACCCGGCGCGCACAGCGCCGGCGACGGGACCGGGAACGATCCCGATCAGACCAAGAAACGGCCGCGCTGCCGACGGCGTCACCGCGCCCGCGAGTTGCTGAATTCTTTCTACATCTCCCCCTGTCCACTGTGGGTCGGTATCGGCGAGGTGATGCACATCGGCCAGCGCGTTAACCGGGCGACGCTTCGGACTCGCGATGGCACGGCGCAGTGCCTCCTCAACCCCCAACAGGCCGCCCGGCGGCTCAGCGACCAGGTCAGCAAGACCGTCCATCGAGGCCATCATCGGATAGTCAAGGGAATCAACGAGATCCGCTGCAAGGCCGCCGGGCACCGGCAGCACGGCCCCGGTCACCATCGACACCACGTTGGTGTCGAGGCCGTACACCGCCACCGGTGTGCGCCAGATGCCGGCGATTCGCACGTAGCTTCGCAGCAGTTCCCAGTAGGTGGTCGTCTCGTGACCGGAGATGTCGTAGGCGCCGGCGGGCACGCTGTCCGCGTCGGCCGCCGCGACGAGGTAGTGAAGCACGTCGCGAATCGAGATCGGATCCATCGGGTTGGCCGACCATTCGGGCATCGGCAACACCAGGAACCGGTCCGCGACGTAGCGCAACATTTCGAACGACGTTGACCCGGCTCCGATGATCATCGCTGCACCGAGCCAGACCACATCGGGTCCACCGTCCACGGCGAGTGCGTCCGCGACCTCGGCGCGACTGACCAGATGCTCCGACAACGAGTCGCCCTCCGGCACGAAACCGCCGAGGTAGACGATGCGTCGCACCCCGGCTGCCTTGGCCGCCGAGGCCACGTTGGCTGCCGCCACGTTGTCCGCCTCCCGGAACCCGGGCTGCCCGATGGCATGGACCAGGTAATAGACGACGTCAATCGATCCGGCATCAGCGAACGCCTGGCTCGCCGAGGCGTCGTCCTGTGCGTCGAGCCGCACCATCGAAACATCGGCATGCCAACCGAAATCCTTCAACCGCCCAGGGTCGCGCCCGGCAGCGACCACCTCATGGCCTTCCTCGAGCAGAGCGGTGACGAGGCGGGAGCCGATGTATCCGGTGGCGCCGGTGACTAGTGTTCGCACAGATTTCACCGTACGTCGGTACCCGGAGTCGCCGTTCCGGAACCCGGCCTACGCCCGATCACGATGCAGTTCGACCAGCTGTTGGTACACCAACGCGTTCTGACGAATATTGGACAACTCGTCCTCGCTGAGCTCACGGCGAACCTTGCCCGGAACCCCGGCCACCATCGACCGCGGCGGGATCATCGCGCCCTGCGGCACCACCGCACCTGCCGCGATGAGCGATCCGGCACCGATGTTGGCGCCGTTGAGCACCACCGCTCCCATGCCGATCAACGAGTCGTCCTCGACCGTGCAGCCGTGCAGCACCGCGTTGTGACCAATGCTGACGCCCGCACCAACACAGACCGGGAATCCGGGGTCGACGTGGATCGTGACGCCGTCCTGGACGTTGGTGCCCGCCCCGATCTCGATGAGCTCAGCCTCGGCGCGCAGGATCGCCCCGTACCAGGCGCTCGCCCCGGCCGCCAGAACGACCTGACCGATCAGCGTGGCATTCGGCGCCAGCCAACTCTGCGGGTGCAGTTGGGGCGCGCGCCCGGCGATGGGAAGAATCAGAGGTTCTGGCATGGCCGCCATCGTAGGACCGGAGCCGGTGAAAATGTGAACCGCGCCGGCCGATCGCGGCGGTGTGCGGCGAGGATCACTCGCGCCTTCCGGGGCCGCCTAAGTTCCAGAAAAAGTCCAGTTCAGAGGGCCGGCAGTAACGTTGTCGCCCGCTGGTGCGACACATTCTTGACTTGGATGTGACGTTTTCCTGCGCATACCATTGCCAGGTGATCTGACGAGGATGAGGAGTAGAACGTGAAGACTCATACCAGCAAGGCCTTTGGAGTCGCCGTGGGGGCAGCCGCGCTCGCCGTCTCGGTTCCGCTGGCGGTCAGTGCTCAGGCTGATCCGACCACCACTCCGGTGGCAGAGATCCCCGATCCACAGGGTTCGGAATGCGGCGACTTCAAAGAGGGGCTGCCGAATTGGAAGGGCCTGGCCGAACTTCCGGTGGGTGCTGCCCTGGCCGCCATTCCCGAAGCCAGCTCGTTCAGCGCAGCCATCTCGGGCCGGCTCAACCCAGCCGTCGACATCGTTCCGGTGCTCGACAACGGACCGTATGTGGTTTTCGCGCCGACGAATGAGGCGTTCGCAGAGCTGCCGGCCGAACAGCTCGAGCTGTTGCGCACTGATCCGGCTGCGCTGACCAGCCTCATGTACTACCACGTCTTCCTCGGCCTGCTGGGCCCCGACGACGTCAAGGGGCAGCGGCCCACTCAGTAAGGCACCGAGATCGACGTGACCGGCTCCGGCGGTGACATCGAAGTCAACGAGACCGCCAAGGTCGTCTGTGGCGGAATCCAGGCCGAGAACGCCAAGATCTATCTGATCGACCAGGTGCTCGACCCGGCTGATGCGCCCACACCGATCGCCCCGGCGACGACGAGCACGACCGCGACGGAAACCTCGGCCGCAGAATCACCGGCCGCAGAGTCGCCCGCCGCAGAATCGCCCGCCGCAGAATCACCCGCCGCAGAATCACCCGCCGCGGAATCGCCCGCCGCGGAAGCACCCGCCGCGGAGTCGCCCGCCGGCTAGCGCCCTTTCGACTTCGGTGCGCTCGGTCACGCTGAGCGTGACTGGGCGCGCCGAAGTCGCGTTCACAGGCCCGCGTTCACAGGCCCGCGTTCACAGGCCCGCGTTCACAGGCCCGCGTTCACAGGCCCGCGTTCACAGGCCCGCGTT
>Ga0114921_10000031_pt1 | contig 57587 bp, 123 predicted proteins | sample BentaG_FD_87016 | JGI IMG/M metagenome (GOLD analysis project Ga0114921, IMG submission 87016) | Deep subsurface microbial communities from South Atlantic Ocean to uncover new lineages of life (NeLLi) - Benguela_00093 metaG | ecosystem: Environmental > Aquatic > Marine > Oceanic > Sediment ... | reverse complement strand
GGTATAGATGGGATTGATGGAATAGATGGATAACTAGGAACTGATGGAACACTAGGAACACTTGGTATAGATGGGATTGATGGAATAGATGGATAACTAGGAACTGATGGAACACTAGGAACAGAAGGTACACTTGGATAACTAGGAATACTTGGAACATAACCTAATGATGCTGCAATATACCCTGGGCTAATAATTGGTATAGATGGAGGTTCACCATAACGTGATGTAATAGCAAGGAAATCTTTTGTACTCTCTTTTATTGATGCTAAAAGACTTTTTGTTCCTATTCTTTCAATAAGTTTAAATTCTGGAAATGGAATTGAGACACCTTCAATCTTTGTAACATAACGAACACCAAGTCGTTTAGCCCATCCACGAGCAATAACTTCAAACTCACCACCACCCATATACGTTTTAGGAGCGATATATACACCAGGATCTTTCTTAATTAAAACAGCAGATTTTTCATAACTTGTACGCAATACTCTAGGTATATCTTTTAATTTCTTGAAATATAATAAAGGAGCAGTAGGCCATTTAATCCGAGGTAATAATGAAATACCTGTTGTCTCATAACTAATATCACGACCTGTTAATCTAAGGAAACGAGGAGTACCTTTACCCAATGGAGCAAAACTAACACCAGGACTTTCACGACCTTTACTTAATCGTACTATTGGTTTTAGCCATGTCTTAACAGTCGTATGGATACCGACAAAAAACTCCTCACCTTTTGTGGTTATTATTTTTGTTTCTGCAAATGCTTTTTTCAAAGATATAACTCTTTCAGATATAGTACGACCTGGAGCGTAGCTAAGACCACTTGGTAATGTTTCAGGAGGGAAACCAAATTCAGGTGGAACTTCTTGTACCTTACCAAAGCGAACTCTTGCTTTCCAATATCCTTTTCTAATAAGCATAGTTGGTTTATACTTCATAGGAAACGTAGGAACTTTTAATCTTTCAAGACCATGAGCTATAGTTACTTTTGTACCATGAAGTATTTTTCCACCAATAAGTAAACCAGTTATTTCTCCAGCAGTAGCAAAAACAGATTCAATAGGATATTTCTGAGCACGTTCCCACTCACCAACTTCACGTCCTGTAACCCATCCAATAGATTCTGAGATAGCAATACCTAAAGCACCACTAGGAGCCGGAGGAGCGTATTTGTGTATCTTCATAGCAACATCAGGAAATATAAGTGGTTTACCTGTCTGAATCCTACCCAATGGATCAAGTAATGATCCTTCACCTCTCACATATTTAACTACAGTCTGAGGGAGTATAATGGGAAATGCTGCTGTACTAATCGTTGCTTTGAATGCAGCACTATACCAACGAGCAGGAGGAGGAAGTTGCCCATAATATAATTCTCTACGTTCCATTGGTGTTTTCATTATTTGTTCCGATGTATATTCACGCCAGAACTTCTCATCAATCTGTCCACCATAAACTCCTCCTCTTGCCGCATATCTAGATGCAACTTCCAATATTTCTTCACTTGTAAGACTTCTCTTAAATCCTTCCAATCCACCAATACGTTCTATAAACTGTGCACCAAGTTCTTCTCGTTCTTTTTTAGATAACGACTCTAAATATTCAAGACCGCCAAAATGATATTTCCATTTCATTACTGATTCATCTTTAAAAGGTTGAAATGTTGTACCATATTGTATCTTTTCTTCTAGTGTAAGACTCTCATAAGATTTCTTGAGCGCAGGATGAATTGGTTGTTGTACAGGTCCAATAAAACCTTCAGGTGCATCCACAGGACCAGCATCAAACGCTTTTTGTAATTCCCTTTTTTCTGCTGGATCAGCATGTTCCAACAAAAACTTAATCTCAGGAGTCATACGATAACTCCAAGTGACTGCATCATAATCAAAAACTGCACCACGAACTTCTGCAAACTTTTCAGGCGTAGGTAATACACGTTCCTTTACAATACTCTCAGGAATCTTTTCATATATAGTTGTATAAGTCTCAATTTCTTTTATTGCCTTACTTGGATCTTTAACAATAGGTGGAGCTTCATATAAAAGGAAACTACCACCAGTAGTTGTCCTCATCTCAGCCTCACGTCCTACTCTAAGCTCACGACCACCACCAAGACTCTCGACCTCTATAACCTCCCCTCCACGATCTACAATCTGACTCTGCATGGTTTCAAGGTTTGATGCAGGACCACGTACAGTTCGTATCTCACCCTCACGAGTACGCCATTTCAAGCGTATAGTAAAATCTCCACGAACACCACCAGCTTCAGGTGCTACAGAGACTTCTTTATAAAATTGTATTTCTCCATTTGTCTGTCTTAATTTCCAACCTTCAGCCTTTTTACTTTCAAGAAGTTGTTGCTGTTCTGTTAATTTTGTTTCTGTAATATCAAGTTGTTTCTCAGTTTCACCAAGCTCTTTCAACTGTCCTTTGATACCTTCAATCCGAGGTTTCCTTTCTGTGAACCACACACTTGGATCGGCTCTCGGTGACACTCTCTTTAGAGATTGTATTCCACGTTCACCTTGTATCTTTTGTTGTTGGATAGTTTGTCGCTGTGATGTTATCTGTGTTTTTTGTTGTTGAATTTGTGATTGTAAAGTCTGATAAGAAATATCAGCCATATCTATAAATCCTCCAACGCAAAAAGTTCAAAGTATAAATAATATTCAAAATCCGAATATGGATTTTCATATAACAGCAAACCACCTTCGGAGTATACTATATATAATAAGTTGTATTAATTTTTTTCCATTCTTTCTTTTCTTTTTGATTTAATATATTTATATATCATATATATTATTGCAATCAAAATTATTATTCCAAATATTTCTCCAAGAGTTGCACATATATATTCAATCATTTCTATCAACCTTTTTACAAATAGTAAACAAGAATAGAAATATAAAACCCAAACCCATAGGCATGATCCACCAATCAGTGATGCATCTTTTAAGAACAGGACTGTAAGTATAAATTATAATAATTGTTGCAACTCCAAAAAACAAAACGAACAACGAAAAAAACAAGGCAAAGTCATTCTTCCTCCAATATAAAGTATTACTCGGAAGACGGTTCTTCAACCTCGACACCCTGCTTTCTATACGTTTTTGTATCTTCCATCCTTTTTCCACAATAGTAGTCATAGAACCATCCTATCATTCCAATGATTAATAATCCAAATTCAAACCAGAACTCATGAAAAACATCTGCTCGTATAGTAACTCGTACTGCTCTATCATTACTGAACAATAACGCCATAGTAAAAATAATAAGCCATGTACCAAGACAACCGAATGCCATAGCACGACCAATTAAACGCAGTAGATATTTATAGTTCATTTCAATCTCCTGTACACAATATCGTCTAATCGTTTCCTTCTCTTTTCGCAACTATGAAACCAGAAATATGATGTTAAAAATATAATCCCTAACCATACTAAAGGTAACATTATTATTATATGTTCATTCATCATTCTTTCACACCATCCTTTTTAAAACAATTATCGATATATTCATGTGGTATAATAATTAATATACAAAGTAAAATTAATCCAACACCAATAACAAGAAATGGTACTACTCCAAATAACCCTATGATTATACAAGCAATACCCATAAAAATAAAAATTAAACTAAAAAAAGCATCACCTAAAACACCATCACATAATTTTCCTTTCATTTTTTCACACCGTTTAGTTTTTACAGGTTTTTACCTGTCCTCCACAGTACATAAATCATTATAGCAATAACAATCATTCCAATAGTTGGTGTCCAATATTCTATGTTCATATGATAATTACAGGTGAATGCCCTGTCCTCCGTGTACTTTTGTACCTAAAGCCAATATTACGATTCCTAATATTGGATAAATATAATTAAATGTTTGAGTGAATAAATAAAATAAATATACATTGATACATACTACTGCAATTAATATCCAATATAAATAAATGAAAGAATAGATAATTCCTAATCCATCAAATATTTTTTTATGTAATTTTTCTTTATCCCATTCATTAACCCAATCTACATTATAATTGTTCATACGATCTTTACAGGGTTTTCCTGCCCTCCATTAATGTATGTCTAACAATATAACCAGCAGAAAGTAAAGAAAGAACTAAAAAGCAAACACCACAAAGGAATGCATATTCATATCCAACTACATTTTTTTCCATTGCTTTTGTTCCAACATAAAATGCTAACAACATTGCAACTGTACTACAAAAGAATCCAAATCCCAATACTGGTATATTTTCTTTCATACGATACCTCCAACAATTTCATCATTCATTTTTTCACATCGTTTCTTTTTGTACGTTTTTGATGTGACAGATAATCAATAATAGGACAATGTTTTTTGTCACATTCATTACACCAAACATCACGTAAGCTTTCGATTTCTTTCTTCATTTCACATCATCTATTTATACAGGTTTCTTTTAGTCATCGAACAAGCTAACCAACTTGCAAACAGACTTGCACCTGCAACAACAACTACTATTATTATAACCACTAATAATTCATTCATTCTTTCACACCCTTAAATTAATCAGATGAAAGAAATTAGTGAAACCACCAACGATATGCAACCCACTAGCAACATACAAAGTAAACAACAAAAGCCTGATACTATTAATAGACATACCATAACGTTTCACATGATAAATATTAAAACAATATATAATTATTAAAGGCAACATAAACAAGAATACCACCAGACTACAAAACAAAGGATCACCACTCAGCGCCTTCTTAATAACATAGCTAATCTCGTACATAAAGAACCCGTCTGAATCCAAAGTGAAAGTAATAAAAGTAAGGCATAAATCAAACATGGTAGAAATAATATAGATAATAGAAAGAAAATAGAATGTGCTGTTGAAATCATAACTTAACTTCTGCTCACTCCAATCTTCATATTTCTGTTTCCAGTTCATTTTTTCACCTTATATTTTCCCATTTTTGTTATTCTTAACCAATGCTTACGTACTTTCTCAGGATTATTCTTAGCCCATTCCATAAGGATATTATGATCATTATATTTTTTGTTCATACTAACTTAACACCATCTGTAAATCATTAACAAGCAACTCACCTTGACGAGTCAATCCCCATACAAAAACCATCTTACCCGTCTTACGGCAAACACGTTTACCCTTCTCCTCCAGAAAAGGCTTATAAAAATTATATACTAATTCATATCTACGAGGACGTACTTTATTGGGATCATCAAACTCAAGAAACTCTGCTATCTCATAATCACTAGATGGAATACCTATATCATTAATAGCAATTAATATATCCTGATACCGCTCATTCAAAGAACCTGGATCACTTATTATCTCTAGATATGCATCCAGACTTGTATCACGCACACCCACAGGTTTTCCACGTAACTCCAACAACCGCTCAAGTATATGTCTACACGGTGTATGTCTGAAACGAAAATGAGGACAGTCGCAAACCCAAACTCCATTTTCAATACGAGTATTATATTTGTTCACGGTCAACATAATGTTTCCTCCTAGAACCAATCTTAGAAAGACTCTTATATTTATCTTTCTTAAAACAATCAATGCACGTATGACCATAACAAGGCTTACCGCACAAATAACAAACACGGGTTTCTCTACTCATAATAATTCAATCCTGACAATCTCCTTAATCCCACCAATAATATATTCCTTATAATGAATCTTAACCAATGATCCTTCAGCCATATTACTCAACTGAATACTATGCCGTGCATCCCAATCATCAAAGATCGTAAAAGTTATGTCCTCAGATGAAACATTAAAATACAATACAAGCTTAATATTATTATTAGGCATATAAATTTTATTAGCACGAATAAACTCACCAGTATAAGTTTCCTCATTTGCTAATGTAGTTATAGTGATATAACTTACAGCTAATAATATTGCAACTCCACATATTATTCCAACGATTCTTTTAATATTCATTTATTATCACCTATTTATAGAGTTTAAAAATTTATCTACATGTTTTTTTTCAAATACTTTCTGTCTTATTTCTTCAACACCATCTACATAAAGATATAAATATTTGATTGGGAAAAACAATATAAAACATATTAATAATAATAACCAATCTATAATATGCATATCTGTGTCACCTATTATTTTATATTCTACCATTATATCACATTAATTTTAAGAAATATTAATAAACTTTTTTAAGACATATCTCAGTTTGTCATTGATATAATTCAAATGGAAAAAGCATAAGAATTTTTGTATATGTTTATATTTATTCTTGTATAATAGATATTTCTTCCCAAAGACTTTTTTATAATCATTTATAAAATAATAATATTCGTCAAACATCCATCCACGACCAAGAAGATATAGATATTTAATCAACATGTCGTATGCTACTTCATCATCATAGGAACGGCATATATTCCATAGTCTAAAAAATGTTCCATCCATGCTCATATCCTCATCTATAAAATTTAGGCAGCTACTTGTCATGTTTGGGTTGTCACAAAAATCCTTATACCATAAAGAATCAGATGCTTGTTTAATAAATTCTTCATCATATATGTTTTTCTTTTTAGCATCTAAAATAAGGAATAGTTCTTCATGCAACATGCCCTCAAGATGCTTTCTTAATTCAAAATGTAATACTTTACCTTTGTTCAGCAGACAAAAACAACCGTTCTCTAAAAACCTATGGCGGTCAACATATTTATTGCAAATGTTTAAAAATTTATTATGAAATATAAAATAATTAATATCAAGTTTGTTAAAGAGAATGTCATAATAATAATCTAATGTTTTATTATTTATCTCTCCAAAACTTCTCATATTAAAAAACATGTCAAAACTATATTTTCTTAGATTAGTACATTCTTCAAATATAAAAACAGGAACTAAGACAATATCATAAGTATCAAATATATTAATAAGCTCATCATTACTTTGTACTAGCTTAACTTTTCCATCAAACAATGATGAAAGATAATGATAACTAAAATATAATGACTCATAAATATCAACTAAAACAAATTTCGATTGTGGTTTTGTTTTTTTAATCATCTCTACAAGATTACCGACACCGCTACCCATCTCGATAACCATAAGATTTTCTTTATCTGTAAGATTGCATATCTCTAAACTATCATTAAACAATTTAAGTTTGAATTGACTGTCCTCTTTGTCATTATACTCTTGATAAAACATACCATCCTTAATAACACTCGCTATCTTATCTTCTAAATGAAGATAACTATTAAATATCTTATTTATTCGTATTAAATTTCTTTTCCATACACGAGTCACAGGATGTTTAGAATAAAATTTACCTCTCTTGTTTTTATTCATATCTGGTATTTTAATATCCATTTGATTTTTAGTCATAATCCTATCACCTAAGTTCAGAGTTTTTAAAAGTCCAAATATAATTAACAGTTCCATAACATTTACAATGATGACATTGCCCTTTCTGCCATTTGCCAATTTGCTCCGTACTCTTTAGTTTCACTATCCAAACAATCTTACAATGACGGCATTGAAACATTACAGGTCTTTCCTTTTTCCAGTTCATACGATCTTTACAGGGTTTTACCTGTCCTCCCAATCATCATAATCTATAAACAAATCATTATCCATATCATCATAAATTAACTGGTCATTATAATTAAGTCTGACACCTGCTAATGTACCATCATTTCTATAAAGAAATTCATAATCTATAATCTGTGAAAAATTACCTAGTAAAAATCGTATACCTTCCAACTGTGGTTTTTCAAATTTTGTTTTACCAGCATCATATCCAATAGTATATCCCATCATTCCAAAAAGAAATGAGAAACATATAATGGCTAATACTATTCCAATTATTATTTTGCTCATACGATAACATAAGGGAAAACGTACCCTTCCTCCAATAATTTATCTTTCTTTTCTTTATTATGAAGTATTACACTAACAATAATCATAACTATATTTGCTGTAGCTAGAGCAATCATATAATACAAAAAATTGTATATTGTTTCAACATTAATCGGATCATTTAAGTTATTCATCAATCCCAATATTACTAAAGCTATAAGGATCATGAATGATGAAATCATTATTACAAACATTCTTTCCAAGCTCATACGAGTTCACCAGGGTTTTTAGGTTCATAATCCCTACAACCATTATTATATCCAAGATAAAATACTTCCTTATGATGTACATAACACCATCTAGCACTATCCCAATGATGTTTACAATCCATACAGTCCTGTTTCTTTACTTCATTCATGCTTCCTTACCATCCAGATCATAAAACTTATCACACTTAGGACACTTAAAGCCAGTCTTTCTCAACACACCCTCTGCACCAACATGCTCATAAACAGATTTAAGAGTGGGATGATACTGATGCCCTTCGGGTGTAGTGGTTATACAAGTACAGATAATTCTGCTCATGTGATAACTCCAAGGTTTTGTTCATAATATTTAGGATCTTTTCTTTTATCAATTGAATTATATTTACACCAAGGTTCTTCTTTTGAATGATGTGCTTTCACATGACACTTTCTACACAATGGCATTGTTATATCCATCACATAACTAATATGATGCGTTTGTATATCACAAACATTCTTTGGTCGTGTATATTGTCTTGACACTTCTGCACGAATAAAACATTTTTGATCGAATGTTAAATCATATAATCTACACGGATCTAAAAACCAATCATCTAAAATAGTTTCAACATTAAAATCTTGCTTACCACATATGGGACAACGCTTTGCTCTTTTCAATGTTACATCTAAATGTTTCAATCCTCTTTTAATATGTGTAAGTTCTATCACCATTCCACCTTCTTAAAATCATCTTTAATATCATCACCAACAACATCAAGATAAACCTGAGTAGTGTTAAGATTGCTATGTCCAAGTATCTTCTGCAATGAACGTAGATTCATACCAGACTTCAAACAATGAACAGCAAACGAATGTCTAAGAGTATGAGGATGCACATCCAAACCATCAGGTGCATACTTGTAAACAATGTTTCTAACTTGCCTATCTGATATTGGAAACAGTCTTTCCTTTGGATTCATACGATCAGTATAGAGACCAAGGATATTATCAAGTTCACGTTCAAGAGGAATCACACGATCCTTTCTTCCTTTCGCATCGCGAACTATTATTGTATTATTAATAAGATCACGTTTCTGTACTGACACAATCTCACTTACTCTCATGCCAGTTCTTGACAAGACCAATAATAAAATATAGTTGCGATAACGATCTTTTTTTGCCTTGTCCAAAATGTAAATAACTTCCTCTTGTGTAATATATTTAGGAAGGGATTTGGGTTTCCTGATAAATCCTTTGTTCTCCATACAAGCAATGTAATGCACTCCTTAGTATATAACACTTCCGTTTATTTATAATAACGGAATAAAACATTAAGTTGTTATATGCTAACACACTTCCCTGATGTTTTATTAAAATAATTTAATCACACAATTAAATAATAATCTTCTCCTTATAACAATTTTAGGATAAAGATTGTTTACCCTGTAATTACATTACATTTGTCAATCAAAACTACAGGTTGTCTAATTTAACTTTTTTACCCTTAAACCATTTCTTAGTATGTATCGTAATAACTGAATTTAGTTTACCACATTCAGAACATCTTTTAATCTCAAATGTAATTTGTCTACCTAGTATTTTCATTGTAATTTTCCTTTAAAACACCCATCTAATCAAATCTATCAACATTATAAAAAGACAACCAATTATAAATCCACTAATCAATCCTTTATTTTTTTCATTCATATTTTACCTCTTAGAAACCTGTTCCTTTATTTCTCATCACTCTCAACTTTTTCTCTATATGGTTTCTTCTTTTCTCTACCTTTTTTTCTATAGTCGTCTAAGGCATCTTCACCATATTTTTCTCTTATATGTTCCTCAACAGAACTATGTCCTTTGCTCATTTTTCTTTCACCTTCCTATTTTTTATCTGATGTTTTCCTTTATATTTCTATATCATCATAATATCTAATACCTACCAACTTATAAAACTTATATTCCCTCCCGTCATAATCAAAGAAATTAGTTTTGAAATGATAAATACCAGATTCATTTAATCTAACTTTAGATAAATCACTATCCTGAATCCAAAGTGTTGTTCCATCTTCAAAATGTAATTCATCTCTCCAATCTGTAAATGTTCCACCAAAGATTATATCATATTCTACTTCAGTTACAATACCATCTTTGTAATAACTATTTACATATCTATCTGACATACAACCAGACAATAACAAAATCGAAAAGATTAATACAATCAATATTATTTTTCCCATGCTTTATCCTTTAACATCACAATCTTCTAATTTTCTTTGTGACCAGTTTTTATAACCCTCTCCACATGAAATGCACAATTCAGAAAGAGGCGATATATGATGATATAAACAATTTCTACAACTTTTTTCCATAATGTTCTCCTTTACGAGTATCCTATGATTATTTGTTCAACACCCCATGCTTCACAATGATTCTGAATATCATTTGTAAAATCATGTGCATTGATTATTTTTTCATCAATTACTATTTCAACATTTATTTTCTTCATTTTTTACCACCATTTATCCTTTACAAAACCTTTTACTCTTAGTATCATGTACATATATTGTTTTCTTTTCAGGATGCATATAATGATGAATATATGCTAATCGTAATTCTTCCCTTAGTAATAAGAAATGTTTATTGCATTCTTTACAAAATCCGAAAGGTAATCTTATTAATTCCCCCGGAGGCATTTCTACTTTACCACATCTTTCACATTTCATTCTTGATTCCCCGACCTAACATTTTTGAATCGTCTAATTCTTTTCCTAGTAATTGCCAAAATTCTTTCTCATTCATTTTTTAACTCCAATTTTTCCTTTATATATTTCTTATCTCAATATGAAGATATGGACAACGCCATACAACCTTATTTTCACATTCAATCTCACAATCACCTAACTCTTTATTCAAAACAGTACATTCATTTTCCAATTTATGAATGCAACCATGAATAACAAGTTTTCCGTAAACTAAATTTCTATACATATTTAACCCTGTACAAATCCTTTAGATTTTTTATATCCCCATTTGTGATTACATCTTACTTTTTTACAAATAGGACAAGTTCTATTTTTTATTAGATTCTCCTTTACCATTCCAACAAGTGGAACAAAACAATCCACAAATTAAACAAGTAGTTTCTTTTCTACATTTAATACATATCATTTTTTCACCTTATGTTTATCCTTTTACCAATTTATTAATCTCAATATAAACCATTGAATTAATAATCCAATAATTCCTAATATCAGTCCACCTGCTAAAGCAATCAATATTGCATATTTCATTCTAAACCCTTGCTTAATCCTTAACCTACACCTAACCATATATTTAATTGAACCCATCCTGCAACTATAAATCCAATAGCAAACCACCAAAATAAAAAACTAAGTAATGGATGTTTATCAGACCATAATTTTATTTTCATTTTTGATTCACCATAGACTACTTAAAACATATATAATTATTCCAAATCCAATTAGTGATAAACCAATAACAATTATTGTTGTAATTCTAAATTTCAGATATTCAATATTAATATCCATTCATTGTCCTCCATCCATAATACATCATAACTCCAAGTGTACATATGAATCCACCAATTGAAACTGCATATAATAAATACCATTCTATATTCATTTAACCCTGTCCTTATCCTTTAAGTTCTCTAGTTGCACATAAACCATTTCCATCTATAGATACAACTATGTCACTTATGTTATCATTATTACATTTGCCATTTTCATTGAAACGGCATTGTTTACAAAAACATTCTATGTATCTTTTTTTATATTGATTTAGTTCTTCATTTTGTAATGGTCTATATCTATGTGGTGCTACTACCATATTTATCCCTTATGTCCTTTAAAGTTTTAAATCGTTTCTTTTTTTATACCAAGTAATACTTCCATCTGGATGGTGTATTGGTTTTTCAGAGTCTTTTATAAATCCTGAATGTATATATTTTTTCTTTCCAAACTCTTTATCTTTTGCCATTCTTTTTATCTCCTAAAACATGTTGGTTTCCTTTAGATATTTACAACTGTAATAATAAATACAAATAGCAACCCACTAGCAAACAATATTGCTAATCGTTTCCAAGTCCATATTCCAACTACATATTCATTTACCATGTATTCCTCTTCCTTTAAATATTTGATATATCAATTCTAATATCAACCCAACTGTAATTATTCCTATTGATGATATAAATATCATCCATTCAATTATTCCCATAGATTTCCTTTAAATTTTTAACAAAGGTTTTAATTTTTCATATTGTTCATCTGTTAATTGTATTATTTCCATGACGTTCTCCTCTATCATTTTCTTTCATCTTCTCCGATAACAGAACCTTGACAAATATCCAAACAGTTTTTACAAGTAACCTCATTTGAATTTTTAGCAAGTTTATTTTCATTTGGTTCAACAGCTTGATTACAAACATATCTCTTATTGCCTTTTCTATTGATAAACCAACTGTGCTTTATCATTTCATTTTCTCCTTATTTAGTCTGTAATTTTCTTTTATCAATCCAAATCAGTCATTGGATTTCTTGCTTTTTCTTCCCAATTGTTAAATTCGTTATTACACGAAATGCATGGTTCAATGCTTCTTGGTCTACGATAATATCTACAACCTATACAGCTATTCATTCTTGATTCCCCATAAGTTTTTCTTTAAATATTTTTTTTAATCCAAATAGTAGCAACAACAAACATAATTCCAATACCTGTTAATACTCCACATATGAACACGAAACTATCTGGCATTTATATTCACTTTTCCTTTAGAACTTTGGTCGTCTTTTTACAACCTTTCTTTTAATATCTTTCATTACCTCTTTCTTATCAAATTCCCATTGTGGCTTATCAATAACATTATTTTTATCTAACTCATATAAAAATTCCACAATATTGTTTGATGCTTTTTGAAAATCATCAAGTAATGGTGCATTTTTACAATAGTGATTTAAATATTCTGAATCTGCAATTATTTTTTCCAATCTTTCTTTCTCAATTTCTATATTTATTTTCATTTTTTATCTCCAGAAACTTGTTGGTGTCCTTTACAAATCTATTATTGGTTCCCACAATTCATTATATCTATCTTTAAAATGCTCTCTAGCAAATTCCTGTGCCATCTCCGAAGGTGTCATCCATCTTTTACCACTTTTTGGTTTTTCACCAGACTTTCTTTCTGACGTTTCATCATGATAAGAATAAACCGTCTTATCATTCTTAAATACGTTTTTTACAAATTCAAATACTTTATCATCTTTCATCTTTTTTATCTCCTAGAAACCTGTTTGGTTTCCTTTAATACATAAATTCAACAATCAATCTACCTTCATCGTTTTCTTTTATCCATAACTCATGTTGTTTAGTTGTCACCTGCACTAATTTTTCATTCTCATATGCAATCTTCATTCTTGATTCCTCATAAGTTTTTCTTTAACCAAAATATAATATACCTGCAAATATTAAAGAAATAGTTGTAAATCCTAACAACATTCCAAATAATTCATATCCATCCATTTCTAAAAAACAACCTATAAAATATTTGCATAATCCATTTTCTTTTACATACTCTTTAAATTCTTCATTCATTTTCCCTGCTCCTTTTCCTTTAAGATAATCCAATAGCATATCCAATTACTCCACCAAGTAGTAAGCCAAATGAAACACATAACAATGTGAAAAATATTATTTCTCTCAAACTCCATTCAACTTTTATCATCCATATCTTTTCTGTCATTTTTTTTTCTCCTAGAAACCTATTGGTTTCCTTTACAATATTTTTGGAAATATAAAAATAATAACTAATACACCAACTATATTTGCGATTATAACAACTGGATTTGTATACCAATCAATAATTTCTTTTTTCCATTGTTCAAATTTATTCATTTTTTAGCTCAAATTTTTCCTTTATCAATATAATTTATTAAACAATTCAATTGCACCATAGGAAAAAAACCCTATTTCAATCCCTGCAATTAACAAAGCAATTGAATGTAACAATTTTTCTTTATTCATTTTTTACCTCTTAGAAACCTGTTGGTTCCCTTTAAATCTGTTATGAATATCAATCCTTTTATAGTGACATTTAATATTTGGAAATGCATGGCATAGATGCATCCAACTACAAGAGTAACATCTAATCATTTTTTCCACCAATTTTTCATTTTAAATGACGGCTCAATACATATAAAATCATAATAAATGAAATACTTATTCCTATTGTAATTAACCAATTCATGCCTTCACTTCTCCGCATCTGCTCCGTTTTCTTTAGTTATTTTCTGGATGTGTAATATCATATCCACATGAATCACAAACACCCCATGAAGATTCAACTTTCTTTTTGCATTTTGGACAATATAATTTTTGTTTCATTCATTTACCTCTGTTGAATAACCTACGTCTGCAAGAATATCAAAAGGTTTACCGATTTCATATGTAAAAGGTTTTTTTCTCGATGATAATCCTTTAGTATCTTTCATTCTTAAACTCATGTTTACAATGTGGACAATATGATTTAAGAAATTTTCCATCTTTTAATATATATCCAACAACACCAATTTCTTTTTTACAATATCCACATTTCATATCTTCACTTTTCCTTTAATACAATAACCCAAATGATTTAATTAATAACAATATTAATCCACCTATTACAATCATTATTAAAAATCCTAAATAAAATTTTGTATCCTTATTTACACATTTCATTCCTGATTCCCCATAAGTTTTCCTTTAAGTATAATATAAACTAATCCACCACCAAAAAAACTTCCAGTACAAAACGCAGTTATAAATATATATAGTTCAAACATTTCCCTTTCATTCTCCTTTAAACCTTATTCTAATTGGCCGAACCCAATATTTACATCCAATACTTTGCCAAATTACTTTACCACCAATACGGTTAATAATTCCTTTGACAACACACGGAGTAAGATACTGCATAGTTGGTTCATTAATCTTATCTTGACCTCTATGGAACCTAAAATTAATTTCATACGCCAAAGCAGAAGGAGATACTATATAGCAACTTCCATTAGCTTTAACATGCTTCAACATATTTTCAATTAATATTCGTGGTTGTAAAACATGCTCCAAAACATCAATAGCAATCACATAATCAAACTTCTTTTTAATTGGTAATGGTTTACATACATCTGCAATAAGGTCAGGTTTGCACTCAGGATTAATATCAATACCAAAACCTCTCTTATCAAAACCACAACCAAGATTTAATATTTTCATTATAATTCATCCTTTAATATCTTAGTTCCGCAATAAGGACAAAACTTCCATCTTTTATCCAGCCACCTATATTTACATTTTGAACAATTTATCATTACATTCCCCTCCTTACGTTTTCTTACACAATGAATACAAACAAACTCACCAGAAGATGCACTTATACATCCACCATCCCTATCATCATTACCGCATTTACAAAAATATTTCACATTCATTCCTTCTTTAAACCTCAATAACTATTTTTATCCTAGGATTATCCAATAGCTTCTGTGCATATTTTTTATTCTTTTTTAATATAGACGTTGTTAATCCACTGCCTAAAGAAAGAAAAGTCGTATCGTGTTCTATTAACATAATAAAACGTAATACGTTTATATTATTTAAGTTTTATTACTCTACCAATAATTCTGATTATAACCACCACGATACTGATTGCCAGAAGACGGAGGATAACCCTTACGTTTTTTCAACCGAAGATACAAAATAAAAGAAAATGGGATAGCAAACAAACCACAAAGACCAATAATACCCATATAATTACCACGGATACCACCAACAACAGATGCAGTATCTACACACTCAGAAAGATTTTCAGCAGTAGTAAAACTAAAAACACTTGTCTGATTATACAAACTACTATTATCATATTTAGAAACATTAACATACCACTCATAAGTAGTATTATACTCCATAGGAAACTGACCACCACCCTCAAGCCGTTCAATATAGGCATAGGAAGAAATGTTGTCATCAGACCATGTACCATGAGTAGCTATATGCTGATCAGTATCACCACCGATATACTGAAACCTAACAGTTGAACCTTCATAAAAATAATTATGGACATCGCTTTTAATATGACGTTCATTCGACTGTTTGGAAAACTCTAGCTCACGATAACTCCCATCAACCTCATCAGTGTCGTTCAATATAACCCTGACAGCAAACTTCTCAGTAGGATTAGGACTGTCATCATGCACCGATACCCAGAAGGTTGCCGTATACATACCATCAGTCGGAATAATAGCTATCCCAGTTGAAGGATCTGCTGACATGCCCTCAGTATGACCATCATCAAAAGTTAAATTATACCATGTGTTGATGACAGTTATATCACGTTGCGTATGCCCATGAGCAACCGCATGAACGATATACCTGCTTTCAATACCTTCCATACAGAAACAATATTCATCAGCAGAAATATCAATATATTTATTCCAGACATTCCAGATTGATGATCCCTGCTTACGGCCATAAATAGTCATATTGAAATTATAACTTGCAGTAACATCAACACAGATAGCGTCGCAACATGCACAGACACCTGTTGCCTCATTAACAGGATAAACAGTACCGCTAAAAGTACAAGGAGCATTATTAAAAGTATACGTAGTAGTAGATGTAGTGCCACGACCATCAGTTACATAAACAACCCAACTCCACTCTACACCACATTCATCATTCCACCATGAAACATTAGCCGTACAGTAAGTACCGTTACCGACACCACCACTGATTTCTGTTATAACGATCTCAATGTAATCAGTGAAAACCCAACTGCAATCACCAGCCAAAGAGTTCTCCACCGCAACCAATAAAGTACCACCACTCTGAATGAAACTATTATCAACTGAATAATTAAACCACTCACTCACAGGATTACCAGTATAAGGCGTAGGCGTACTATTCACACCACCACCCCAATTGCCTTTCTTAATATACATAGTAGCATCCCAATACCATTTACCACCAGTGCTATAACCAGCGTAACCATACCAGCGAACTTCAATATTAGTAATATTATGAGTATCATACGCAGATAGATCAAAACTGAAATTATGATGACTCCAGATACTAGGACTGCAACCTGTCGTATTCACACCACTATCGTTAACACTACTAATGTTTTCATATTCAACTATACTAAAATTAGTTGCACTTGTTAATGCTAGACCAGAAGGTATACTACTTTTACCACTTTCCCAATGAGCGGAGTTATCAGTCGTATTCGTAAAATTATGAGTATGATTAGTATAAACAAATGTACCTCCAGAATCAATCACGACATCATCCTGTCGTATCTCATACTCCATGCCGTCACCTTCAGCATCAACAATATCAGCACATAGTTGTGTAAGCGTCTCATTCCAAGCAAGTACGTAACCATCAGCAGGAACACTAGGGCAAAGTGATGTAAACGTATAAGACTCGTTTACGCTGTCGTTACCATCTGTAGCGTTCACCCACCAAGTATAAACCGTACAAGTATCCAAGTCATCATCAAGTGTAAGCGTTTTAGAACCGTTAGTTTCACTATCAACACTACCACTACTGCCATCACTGCAACTCCAGCTATAATTAAATGGATTACCCTCTGGATCATTAATAGTAATAGTTAAATCCGTATCAACAGATATTGCTACACTATTATTACTGGGGTTTTCATTGCTTAATACAGGAGCCTGATTTGGAGGAACTGTAGTAAAATGATATGTTTCGTTGTCCCAAAGGGTTCCATCGGTTAGGTTCACACTCCACCAATACTCTGTACTGTATGCACTAAAGTTACTGTTAGTCTGTCGAATAACGTCAGTCGTACTTATGCTACCGTTAGTAGCAAACGACACCCAATCTCCACTACTGTTACTATACCAAACAGCAGACATCGTATCACTATTATTATCAGTACAAGTAACATACAATTCAGGAGTAAGTTCAATATCTATGCTTTCGTTAGCGGGATATTCACTGCTGAGATAAGGAGCAAATTGTTCTTCTTGTTCACTACCAAAACTACTCCAAGACGGTTCAGTTAAATTATATTTACCAATACAATTCCATTTAGTATTTGCTTCAAGATCACCACGCGTATCACTTATAACACCATATGTAACAGCTTCAGCACCAGCATCATAACCCCACATCTGAGTTTCTGTCGCTGGTGCTACCGCATTTCCATAACTAATATACTGACTGCGGTCAACAGTAGCAGGAATATTAGTTGTCACAGTCGCAGAAGTATAAATATTAACGTCATCATCCTCTTTAAAAACTTTAGCTACAGCATTACTTGTTGAACCAACACGAATATCAGTAACATACCAACCAGTAATAGGAACAAAACTAAACGTACTCCAACCAGAGGTAGACTGACTAGCACCACTTCTACATCTAAAATCAACAGCCATAGTTGTTGCACCTGCACTCACATCTGTATCCGATATTAACCAGAAATGGATAGCATCATCACTATACATAGCTACTTCATCATTAGCGTAACCATGTACAGCACCAGCACCATACTGATGCTCTACCCATTGATTAGCCTGCCAACTAATAAGCTGCCTATAAGGAACATTTACATCTTCTTCATTATCATCAAAATAACCATAATTACCAGCAGCACCAGCTACGGTGCTATATTTACCCGTATCATCAAAAGTCCATATCTCATACCAATCCCAAGTAGTATTTCCATCAGACGTAGTTGTACTTGTACCACTTGTACCATAATACATATTTATCTTAGATTCATTGTAACTGTTATTTACCCAAATTGTACAATTCTCACTATTAGCAATATATTCAATCCAATAAGGCAACTCAGTAGAATTATCACTTTCACGTACAAAACGAATATCCCCAAAATCATCCTGACAGTGATCTTCGCAACTTATATTAAAATTACCTGAACTATCATCTGCTTGTCCTATACGAAGTTTCATCTGGTAATCCTCTATCTTATCAGCAACCTCAATGGTCTTGTAATAATCCCAGTCACTATCCCACCATGGATCAATAGATACCCTCCAAGTACCCAACGGATCGCTAGACAATTTAGCCATCAGATCCCATTTGCCATCACTACCTAGTGGTACATCGTACTGCCATTTGAATCTGTACTCTTGGTCTTTAATCATCCAACTACGGACATAATAATAATGCTTATCGTTGTGTTCAACATGGCTAAATAAATCTTTAATGTTATCCCAATCAAACCAATACTGTTCCTCCATGTGACTTCCTGTTTGTCCCCAGTATTCATAAAAGAATTTAGCCTCAGTATGTTCAGGGTTAAGCCACTCCATGCTGTCAAAACCTATATCAAATGTATCATTAATCCATTCAAGCATACCATTATCCCAAAACGATGCATCACCCCTACGGTAATTATCACTTGGTATATCTCCGAAGTCAACATGTTCAGGTTCATCAATAACTATAATATTACTAATATTTACAAGCGTATAATCAGCATCTATCATTCCATAATCAGGAATAGATACCCAATGACTTATGTTTCTCCACATCCAAATATCAGGATTACCAACAGGTATATCAAAACGAAACGTGACATCAATCTCCGCATCATCAATATAAGACGTAAGGATACATTCCTGCACCTGAGTAATGATTCCCATACTTACATCAGGATAAACCTCCAGCCTGCCATACTCATTCTCCCAAACCTCACCTGCTGTATCAGGAACAAAAAGATTCGCAGGGATCAACAAAAACCCTACAATTAAAAATATTAACCAACGCTTATTATTCATTCAACACTCTCCTCCAAACATCAATAATTATTATAAACGTAAGGCTAAGAGAGAACCCAAAAACTATCCATTCAATCATTCAACACACCATCCAAAACAGCAATAGCAACACGATGGATACGGTACTCGGCTGGATCTACAATACAAGGCAACCTCTCTATCTCACGATCCCTCCAGTTCTTTAACTCCAACTCACTAAGAATCTTTCCACCTTCAAAAATAATGTATCAACTAAACAGATTTAAATATATTGGAGAAAGGGAAAATGGGGGAGGAAAACTGCTCCTTTCTCCAACTAGCCCTAGGGGGAAACTAAGGGCTTACTTTTTTCGAGGGATGGTAATTGCTGTGCATCCTAAATAATAAACCTTATTTTTCTATTGCTCCTTTAACGTTATCAATACTATAACCTTTTCTACGCATTGTTTCAACCACCTCGGCTTTAACACGTTTTAATACTTCAGAATCACAATGCTTAACTTTAAAGTGAAATCCACTAAACGTACTACCAACAATAGGAGATAACTCAAACGTCATTTTTCCTCCTACCAATAACTATTTTTTGTTTTCCTTTAGTTAATATCCTACGACACTTAGGACAAACAACATCATTATTATTATCCTTATTAAACGAATGCTGTGTACTGTTTAACATCGTTGGTTTATCTTTTGACGAGAGCGGAAGTTTATATCCACATTTGTTACATACTATGTTTATCATTGTTATCCTTCCATATACGCCATACGTTTCAAAGCAGTGGCCGTACTATCACGCCTGAACCTTTTAATGATTTTACCAGACTCAAGAAAAATCCATTCATCTTTAATCACAGGCTCAAAACGTTTCTTAACAACACCCCTAGTTTTCATTCATTATCACCTGCTATAACCTTATGATTTAATAATCTTTTTTCAATTTTTTCATTAATATTATTAACACCCATAGCACAATCATGCCCCCAAATAGTATTATCCTGTTCATCTAAATCCCAAGCAATACCATCTAAAAGTTTGCACCAATTTCTCATTTGTTTCTCCCTTCCTCAATAACCAATGACTCTGCCTTATCCATAATCTCGTCAAAATTACAAACCTCAACTTCATCAATAGGTCTATCACCATTCAAAACACAAACGTTCTTATCTTCAGCAGAACTATACGCCAACCAATTACAATCCTTGCAATCTTCAATATCTATCTTACCACACTCCAAGAAACATAATTATTATTATTCATTTTTTATCTCCTGCGTTCCTGTTCCAATTGGTGAAATAAACATGATACCCTCATCATTCATACGTTGCATATATTCATTATGAATCTGCTTAATTGTTTTTCCGCAATCCAAACATTTAGTATCAAGACTGTTCATGTCTGGAAAGTTATGTAACTGTGGTTTACTACATTTTTTAATCTTTTTTTTGTTCATACGATAACTCCAGGGTTTTTAGCCTCTTTTAATAAAATGATAATCACCTTTTTCATTAAACCACATTACACCCCACCATCTATCTCGCCAAGGTTCATCATAATATTCAACATAAACATCAATAGAATACCAATCATGTTTTTCTATTTCAATAATATCACTATATCTAAATGTCATATTACTTGTAACATTAAATGGTGGAAATATTGAATTTGCTATTTTCAATAATTTAGGATCTTCAGTATATTTACTTTCATAACAACCAGATAATAATCCAACTGAAAGTAATAGTAGACAAACCAATATTACTATTTTTTTGTTCATACGATACCGCCAGGGTTATCCCAACATTTAGAACAAACCAAACCACAAAGTAAAAGATTTGTTTCAATTCCACAGTTAATACACACTAATTTTTCATTCATACGATAACTCCATAATAATAAATTATAATTATTATTATCTCACCCCGTAAAAACTACAAACCGTCCCGTTACTAACACAAGGAAACTGACGGTAAGCACAACACCGACCACCGAAATCCAAATTGATACAGTCATCCAACATACGGTTCTCTAAAACCAAATATTTCCTCCCCTAATTTTATAATAGATAAATCCGAACAATCCAGTTACGCCAAATAATATTATTATTGTTTGAATAATATCAAGTGTACTTTGTGGTTCCATTGTACTGCCATCGCAAAACGCCAACCCTTTTTTATCCAGCCATCTTGTATATTTAATGAACTGTTTTGGTGTCATCGATCCTCCTGACATTCCCTACAATAAACCTTACCCTTAAAACGATCCTTGTTATCCTTATGAAGACAAAACGCAACAACCTCTTTAGTGATCTCTTTCTTACAATCAGGATTATTACAGAAATATTTACGAGGCTTAACGTCTTTATCAGAATCTAGTTTCATCTGACTAATATTATTCTTATTACTATGTGTTAACCGTTCATTAATTATCTCACGTAATGTCTTATCAGGATCAACTTGTTTCAAATCAAGTATTATATAATCAGTCATTGTTTCACACCATCAAGGAAAAAAACAAAGCTCCAAGTACAAAACCCATTATTAAACAAGTAGTTCCAATTATTATTCCATATCTTTGTTCAACAATTTTACTATGCTCATATTGGTTTTCATCAGTAATGCTTTTCCAATACTCAATTACCCAAGGAGCTTTACTGACTTTTTTTCCTTCCTTCCAATCTTCATAATCACTCATATGATACCTCCTACTTCTGTATAACAAACCTTCAACCCAAGATCTTTTGCCTGTTCGTCAATCCAAGCGTTAGTAAGTTCTTTCGGGTTTTTCATTCTTTATTACCCTCCCTCTATACTCAAAACATACTCATAATCCCAAAGTAAGCATATACTCCTAATATAATTGGAAAAATATAAACATTAAATAAAAATAATGTATTATAAGTATCCACCTTCTCATTATCAAATATTATATTACTTATACATATCAAGAGATTTATAACGATACCAACAGTTCCAGCAATAGCAACATGTCCAGCAATAGCAACAAACCAATCAGGATAAAAATAACAACCCACACCAACAAGAACAGCCATAGCAACTGTAAACCCAACTATGCTAAGGAAATTAAACCAACGGATCATTCCCTCTCTTTTTTCTCCAAGATACCCAAGTGATGTTTCTAATACACCAATGCGTTCATCTTTCTCTCTAAGACAATTCTTCACCTGCCTAAGTTCCTTCTCAATAATTTCATCTTTACTCATTCTTTTCACGTTCTTTTAATTCTTTTGCATGATACTTTTCTTCATGCTCTCGTACTTTATTCCAAACCATAAATTTGAAATTCATCTTAAGCATACTGAACGCCAAAGCAACTATGATAGTTCCAGCTATTCCAACTACTATTCCTATTAAAACATCTGCTACGCTATCAATCATTCTTTCACACCTTCAGGGTTTCCTATTTGCTTTTGCCGAATCATAATTTAAAAAATCAATACATTCTTGATCCATAAATATCCAAGGTATCAACATAACACATCCATATATAATTAAGAACCATAAATTATAATCATGTGGATATTCACCATTACTTAAAAATACAATAGTAGACCATAACATAGTCCAAATAATATTTATCAAAACAACATATCTCGCTTTCATCTTTCCAACACTACTCCAATCTTTTTAGCATGAAGTAAAACAAGTTCAACAGGCATCACATTAGATAAACCAAACACAACACCAGCAGGATAATACTTATTCATCAGTAGCACCAATCATTAAAAGTTTTTTATCAAGATAATCCCTTAATGAATTACGTATTACTTCACTCCTAGTAGTATCGGTTAATTTAGCAATCCTGTCTATCTTTTTAATCATCGTCTTAGGCATTCTCAACTCAACCCTTACACCGACATTCATACGTAAAAGTAACGTACACTTATTAATATACTTTATGTTTAACAATCAACTTAACTAATTAAATAAGTTAAACAACAACCGTTACATAGTAAAACAATTAAACCAACAACTTTAAATACAACAAAAGATATAATACTACCTAGATTAATTATAGGGGAAACAGAACCAAAAAAACAAACGGTTCTGTTTCTGCTTCCAACTCAACGCAAAATACAATTGCCGTTCCAAAAACAACTCCAATATAACAAAATCTTTTAAATAATTTCTTATTTAATTATTGTAGGATGTTTATTATGACAGCTATTACAAAGACTATGATGATGTCCCGTAGTCTTTCTTCCACAAATTCTACAACGAGTAATCTTAAAATTATCTTTTCGTTTCCTACTATGCATAAGCCGTGATCTTCTATTCTTACTGCTCATCACAAAACCCCTCTACCAATCTCCTCAAGTCTACTATCAGGCTTAACAGGTTGAAACAAACTATCCAACTTAATAGATAAACTATTAATATTATTATCAATCTTCTCAATAGACACCGCCAACTTATCCAGGCGCATCTCCAAATCCCTAATACGTTTAGGACATTTAGTAAGTTCATCCAAATAATCATAATCATCAGACTCCATCTCAGGAACATTATGAGGAGGTGATGCATCAATCATAACATCATTTACTCTATATGTTCCTTCTTGAGCGATCTTAATCAAACGAGGATCTGTCAACACCACAGCAAAATGAGGTTTACTGCAAACACGTAATCCAACCAATTCAATCTTAAACCGTTTCATAAACCAAGTACCGCAACGATCTGCAACCTCCCTGAGAAACTCCTTAGGATTACCATCATCCTTATTCCAAAGCAACCTAGGTAATATAATTTTTAGTTGATCCGTACCCATGCTAGTCATACGCTGAAAACTAACAGTACCCAACTTCTCAAAAGGATAAGAATAAATAAAATGATTCAAACCCCTTGTACTCCATTCCTTATCCCACTTAATATTCTTATACGGACCAGACTTAATTTTAGTGATAAAAGTTGACTTCTGAATTTGAACAATATTACATATGCCATGTAATCGTTGACTTTTAACATTCTCCAACTCTATAAGATGACTAATGTTTTTACTGGTAAGTATCTTCTTAGTAGCACTATAAACACGACTACGAGAAGTAGGATTAACACAAACAAGATAACCAGTATGCATTAGTTTGTTGACAATCCTACTGATGTATGCTTTATCATAATTACGTTTATATCTATCAAAAATAAATTCTTTAATCTCTTTTTGGGTATTATTCTTAATGCATTGTCTATAAATAATATGATACAATTCAGATGTTGTTAATACTCTCCTCAAATAATACAACTCCAATATGTTGACTAATTTAATTGATAAGTATGTTGACTAATCTTATAATAATGTCAATGGGTGTTTCGGGGAAGGATGGGTGATGGAGATCAATATCGTTTCAGTAAAGAGGAAAAATGAGTATGGGATGCTAATCCTTCAAAAAAACATATTGATCCCTTTTCTCCGAGACACTATCCACCATTACTACAAACTAATACCAATACTTGTTTTTGTTTCTCCATCACCACCTCAACAAATCAGGGGATATAGCTAATCCTCGTCATCCTCATAATACATATCCATATATCTCTTATATAGTTTCCCAAACACCGTAACACGTGGAATAGCAAAATACTTCCAAACCAGACCAATTATAACAAATCCTACAACATAATTCCAGATTAATACTATTATTTTATAAATAAAAGGAATACCAGTATCAAGATCATTCTGAATAATATCAAGACTCCACCTGGCAAAAACATACTTAAAGACATTATTAACAATACCCACAGTAAACAAAATAAACGCAGCCACTATTATACATAATGCTACTCTAACGGTTCTAATGATTTTAGGCATATGACTCATAATAGCTTCTCTGGTTAATTTCATTTTATTTCTCACACTCCTTTACTCCTTTATGTTAAACTTTACTCCAGTTTTCCTTTCATTCTCTAAATATTAATGCACCGCAGGTTGGACATGTCTTTGCTTCCCAATCATCTTCAGCTTCACCTAAATATGTATTATCTCTTGGACAAACTACTTTCATTTCCCTTTCATTCTCCTTTACTCCTGTAAATATCTATCATTATAGTGTTTAGTACACAATGCTTCAATAACTTTAGGCATCCCATGATACTTTTCATACTCAACAATATCAAGAACAGAAGCATCTTCTCCACATATTACACATTTCATGTCTTCACTTCTCCTTTACCTACTTCTGGAAATTCCTGAATCTTCTCAGGATAATTACAATTATCTTTAATGAAAATAGAAACTCCCCAATCCCTACATCTCTTGATAACATCATCAATTTTAACCTTAGTTGGAACAACTTTTCTTTTACCTGTTTGACCACCAATAATAACCCAATCTAGATCATCCCAATTAACACTTATTAAATCAGCATAACAAAATCTATTTAAAAATGGTTCAAGAGATATGAAACGTATTCTTGCATCTTGGATATTATCTATCTTTTGATTTATTATTTCTGAACATTCTCCAGTAGTTGAAAAACCAAGCCAAACATTTTTAGGTTGATGGATCTGTATAACATTCTGAGAACACTTTGTTAGAATCTGAAATGTATGTTGTGGATATTTTTCAATTGTTTTATAAATTTCATCTCTAAATATTTGTGGTATATCTTGATGGAACATTTCAATGGTTGAACATAAAAATATTTTAGTTGGTTCTTTGAGTTTTTTGATTTCATCTAATACTTCTGGAACGAATCTAATTGTTTTATCCCATTTGAAACGATTATAAAAGTCATGTGCATAGCAGTAGCTACAATTCATTGGGCAATATCCTTTGATTGGATTTAATGTAATGTCAGTCCATTCTATCTTTGTTTTATTCATATTAAAACCTGTTATAGTCCTTTACCTTCATCGTTTACCTTAAAGCATTTGCTTCAATGTATTGTTTAAAGCATTAAGTTCAATGCTTACAACCACTCACAATGCAATTCAGATTCCTTACAGTTGTTGCATCTATCTCTTGCATTAGCAATAGCATATTCCATATTTTCTGCTTTTACCAAAACAGTAAAAACAACCTTGAAATCTTCTTCAACTTCTTCATTTTCTTTTGGCATTTTTTATTCCTCGTTAATAAATCATTTCCTTATTATTATCTTATTTATCTCTTTAACAATATCTAATAATATGACACGTTCAGCTGATGTAATTATTTTTTTTGAATCATTAATCTTTTTAATATCAGTATAAAAACTTTGAAATCTATTCTCAAAAATAATTGATTTATCGATAACATTACTATGCCTCTCTCTAATAATTTCATTTCTAATTTGAAAATTTACATCTGATCTTTCTGTTGCTTTAATAATACTAAGAACAGAAGTTTTTGGAATGGAAATAATATTTGAAATATCAACAGGTTCAACACTCATCTTCTTTAACTTTAAAATAATTTTCTTTTCATCTTGTTCATCATATGGTTTTCCATGTTTACTATTTGATTTAACAGCTTCTATAAATACATTACGTTCAGTATTAAATTTTTTTATAATTACATCAATATGACTTTTCCTTAATTTTTTATATGCTTCCAATCTATGCCAACCATCAATAATAAATTTTTTATTACTATAGTCACCAACAAGAATAGGAGGGAATTTATTTCCCATTCTCATTGCACCATAATATTTTATTACAGTATTATGATTTATTTTAATACGTGGATACAATGTTTTATCATATTCCAATTCAGATATTTTAATAGTTTGCTTTGCCATACTTTACACAACCGAACTTGACAATACTCCACTACGCCACGCATTACAATGTAAATGTAAATTATCTAATGGCATATAGTTATCATTACTTTGCATCACAGCACACCACATAACTCTACACCACTAGACAGCGTTAATCTCATTCAACTACCTCAAATTTATTTAATTTAAAAGTTCCAAAAGGCCCTCTCCTCATTGGTCTATATGAAAGTAACCCAACTCTAAAACCACAGTCAACTATTATTTTTTCAAGTATATCTGATGATACATACTCTTTATGAAATATTATATCAAAACAAAGTTTCCAATGTTTAAGTTTTGGTCTTGCTTCCAATACCCTGTTTTTCTGAATGACAACGGGTCTTAAATCTATTTCATATTTACTTGTTCCCAATCCGATTTCCTCTGGTTCAATTCTAATTGATCCTGCTAATATGTTTGCAACACTCATCCTATTCTGTCTGAAAGGTTTAGCACCTTCTAATATCATAGCGTAAACACATCTAGCAGGAACACATAACTCTTTTTTCCCACTGCTTTTCCAATAGGCATGTTTATTTGCAAGTTGTTTCCAATCATATGTTTGTGTCTTTCTCTTTGGACTTTTAATTAAATCATTTGGATCACAATTATGCATCATTAATGCTGACATTCCTTCAATTTCAACTTTTATTTTTCCCATTTCCATATTTTTACCTCTTTTTTCCCTGTATAAATCCTTTACAACAACCTTTCTCTTGCTACAGTTATTGCTTCAAGATATTCAAACATCTCTTTATCTTCTTTTACCATAGCTTGTCCTTTATTGATTTTTCTCTTATAATTACAAACAACACATCCAGTATAACATCCATAATAAAAACAATCCTTAGAATAACAAATACCATTGATTATTTTCTTTCCCACTTATTTATTCTCCTCAATTTAGGATGTTTTCCCTCTTTAATTTCTTTTTCAAGTTGAACCAATGCTTCTTCAATACTATTATAATATATCATCTTTTACACACCTTACAATATAACATTTTCGTTTTAATCCAACTACGTTTATTTTTTCCATTATTGCGATAATAAAGAAAAAGAAGTAACGAACCACATTTATCGCATTTCATATTTATCTACCTTTTACCCTCATCTTCGGTATTTGTATTCCACCATATGAATTTCTTCTAAGATCACTTTCTGCTTTTTTATTCATTTTTGATAACTTATTTTCAAATTTATTCATTTCTTTTTCTGCTTCCAACTTTGTTTTATAAGTATTTTTTGTTATTGCAAAGTTTGTTTTTGTTTTCCATTGTTGTTCAAATGATTCGAATATTTCTATTCCATATTTCATTATCTTTTTCCTCATATATGGTATACCATCATGGGTATATAAACCTTTTGGTATACCATTTTACCCTGTTATAATCCTTTATCATCAATAGAACAACCACATGCACGACAAGTAAGAAAATCTACAAGATGCTCATTCTCATTCATAGCCCCACATGATGGACATTTAACCATTCCTTTTATTACCATTACGTTCTCCTTTATATCTTGTTAAGTTTCAGAACATATCCATTATACACAATACAATCTCTATTATCACAGTAGCACCCTCTACCATCAAACCAAAGTTTATGTCCACAATGATTGCATTTGTATTCTGTCAAGATATGTTCTTGTTTTAATTCTTTCAATTTCATTTTTTTACCTCCAATAACTTCTCCAACCTCTGACTCTTCAAATCAACCAACACCATAAGATTACTGATCTCACGTTCAATTATTATTATCTGCTGTTTAACGTTCATATTGTTACACATCCATAATTTTATGTTATTACATCAAAGACCTGTAGCGATGCAAATTTATTAATGTTACATATATTATTTATTAATATCATTTATCTTCACCATCTCAAATTCAAACAATGCAGGATATTTTTCGCATTTCTTCAAACAATCCTTCTCCTTCTCAGAATGCAAAATCTCTATAACCTTATGGTCATCAAGAACCAAAATATCAGCCCTAGAACCATTAACGAAAATAGCCTCAGTAAAAACCTCCTTACCACTTTTAATTAATTCATAACAGATCCGTAATTTAGCAATCTCATGCTCAATAGAATTAGCTACGTTAATTCGTATGCAATTTCTATGATTACCCACCTTGTTTGAGTATCTTATCTCACGCATTGCATCGTTACGCTTTCTCATCAAATCCTGTTTATTCATTATTTTACACCTATAACTCCTCAAAGAAATGAACATAAACAGTCTTACTAGGTGTCCAACCTGCTCTCTTATGAATATCACACCAAACATCATGGAACTCCTGTGATGATTCAGCACCTTCTATCTTGTAAAGAAAGATGCCCACATGAGAAAGCATTAACGGTAAAATTGCAGTTAATTGATATTCCCTATCCTCCCTATTAAAATCTTCAAAAACGACTTTGAATGTATCTCCAATTTCACCATACCTTTTATTACGTGATGTAGCAATTTTTGTTCCTAATATTAGTTTTCTTTTACTCCATTCATTGAATGGTATTTTTATTTCTGTCATTCTTTCACACCATCCTTAACATAGTTCTTATAATGACGATAATTAAAAAATAAAAATATTATACATAAACCAAAACCAAATGTACCAATTAAAATAAAAAACGAAATAACTAGACCAAAAACATTAGACAAAAACTCTACATATTTTATCCCTAAAAAAATAAGTAATGCAGCAACACCAAGCATCAATGCAATCATCCCAATTACCGTTAAATAAAAAAGAACTGCCTCTAATGTTTCTCTAGTACATTTCCACAAATACTGTCTATAATTCATGTTAATCCCCTAATCCAATTACCATCATACATATCAACTTGTTTCATTTTCCATCCTTTGTCGAATAATGATGTCTGTATCAAATCTTCACACTGCTTTTGCATCTAGGGCAACAAGCATAGAAAGGGTTGTCACCTTTATAGATCCAAGTGTAAGGTTTACCGTTGTTTTCTTTTACGCATTTTTTATTATAGCATTTTAATTCTTTACCTTCTTTATTATTCATAATTTTCACCAATTTGCATGTTCTTTACAATAACCATATTTTCTAGCATATCCCTGTTCAACCCTGACTACTTTTTTACTTCCACATTCATAACAAATTATTCCCTGCTGTTCCAGTTCTACTATCTTTGATCTATCCATAATCATTCCTCATCTATTACATCATTTCTTTCATCACAATCTGGACAAAAGTTTCCTTTCATCACTCTTGTAAATCCTTCTTTGAAATGTTTATCGCATGGTCTTAACCAAGTCATTTTATATCCCACTCACTAACTACTACGTTCTTATCAAATAAGGTTATACGCTTGACTGTAGCAATATCTTTCACAACGCAACCCAATATGTCTAAAGCACTTTCTTTATCGTCAGCGTTGACTATACCGCTTATTTCAAATTGATAGTTTTCCATATTAGTTCACTACCTTTACTTTTTTCTTTTTCTGTTGATCTTTAATTGATTCTGTTATTTTCTTTACTTGTTCTTTGTAATTACCTATCTGCAATTCCAATGCCCTTTTGCATTCAACCATCACTCTAAACCAATGTCCACCAGATACACTTAATCCATACTGGGTACAGACCTGATTAGCCAAAGCATCAGGAATTATACTATCTATAATGATATATGCAAGTGCTATATCTTGACTTAAATCCATTCCACCACCTGTCAATGCCAAAAAATATTCATCGGTATCTATTTTTTTAACTACCGTACAATTTGTACTTCTACAAACCTCTATAACTCTTTTTGTAAATTTTTCTGGTTCATATTCAGGTGTATAAGTATCATATATAGGATAAGCATACAACATCATAGGCATCTCTCGGTCAACCAATTCATCAAGATACTTTACTTTCCCATCTTCCAGTTCAAATCCTTCATCTTCTGCTTCCTTTGGATGTTTCTCATAATATTCATACATGATATTTCTGCCGATGTACTCCCAGTCCTCAAAATTCCATTCATCTATACTTATGCTATATTCGGTAGACATTTAATCAACCTCCACCAGTAATCCTTTCTCATAGGTATTTATGTTTCCCCAGTTGTCCTTTACAACAGGCCACATCATATTCTTTCCGATCTCTCCCTTTATTTGTTCAATGTTGAAACATCCCCACTCTGCCATCTCAGGCATACTATACAACCTGACATACCCGAACTTGTTTCCATCGCCTTCGTCTTCTGTGACAAACCACAGGTTGCCGTAGTAATCTTCCCATACTTCTATTATTTCACTTCCTTTTCCTTTTATTTTCCATACCATTTTTATACCTCAAATTGAGATAATACTTTTTTAATACCTTTGTCGGCATCACCCTTACCAATTAGTTTAGCAACAGCATAAAACATACATTCATTAGTTTCCTCTTTTGTTGGACGATGACCAAGATCAAGGGATTTTATAATATGATAGTTTTCCCAATAAGTACCTTGATATTTCATCCCAGAATGTTCTCCTCCGCTATAACCCAATCCTAATTTTATATCTTTCAAAGGTTTCGGATTCTTCTCAACTTCGTCAACAGCTTCCCAAATTCTTTTTCTTAACTCTTCGTCCATATTTTCATACCTCTTTACTTCAGTTCCATCCATAATAAAAGTATGTAGTATGTAGTATATAACACTTCCTAAAAAAACAACGGTAATCACCGTAAAATAGCTAAATATTGTTGTGAATCAACGTAAAACAAAAATTAGGCGTTTTTCGTACTCCACTCAACAATACGCCTAGCAGGATTATCACCCAACGCCTTCTTAACCACAACATACTCATCCATGGTGAAATTAAACGTAATACTATGAGTTTTCTGCATACGCTTAGCCAACTCAATCTCCTCCTCAGACTTAGCCTTACCCAATGCATCCTGCCTCAAAAAAGCAGTTCTCTTTGCACTATCCGTACTATGCGCCTCAAGATCATCACTGACCTCATCTGTAGACTGATCGCTACTTACAGGAACCCATGCCTCAGTATATTCATGTTCCTTGCCATAATCCTCTGGTGCAGGAATGTCATCTATCAAACGCTGAATTTCATCCTCAGTCATCATAAGACTGTCCATTGCCCAATCCAATGCACCAAGCTTCTCAAGATCACGCAAAACATCTGTGCTAAGTTCAACATCCTCACTACCCCGTGCACGGTTATGCCTAAGTGTTGCAATCTTTCTCTGTGCCTCAGTATAGTCTACAAACACGACAGGTATATCTTTCATCTTCAATGCATGTGCGGCTCTCCATCGATGTTCACCATCGACTATAGTTCCATCCATGGTTGCAATAATAGGTTGTGTAAAACCATCTTCCTCCATGCTTCTACACAATAATTCAAATTCATCCTCACTTTGCCTGTTTGGGTTGTACTCATTCGGTTTCAGCTTATCTAATGAAACATACTTTATTTTCAACTGGTCTAATGCCTTTGTCAGCTTTTCTACCTTTTGTTTTCCCTTGTTTATTGCCCTTTTCTTGATTACCCTTGTTTGTGTCTCTTGTGGTGTTGTAAAAGCATCCTTATCGGTTTTATCCGTTTTTTTCATATTAATCTCTCATTTTTTGTTTTTGCCCTATTAAGGCATATATCGACAATCCAATATTTATAACCATTAAGATCTATATATTTATAGTTAATACCATTAAAATTCTTGTAATATCCTCTTTCTATTATCATATTACAGATTAGATTAAATAAGTGATAGTTTTGTTTTTTTGTAATGTATTCATGCTCTCCATGGTAGTTGGTTTTTGTCCATGGTGTTTTATCTATTATTTCTTGCAATTCTACCATGTTGGCTTACCCCCCCATGTTCCAGCACCTTCCCTGAAAAACTCTGGTTCCATATAAGGCAGAGCCGTATTGTATTGACTGAAAGGATCGCCCATAAACATCTTATAGCAAATTTGTTTCCAAGTATTAAGTGTTGCCCAACATCTTTGACATCCATGACCTGCATCTGGAAATGGTGCGGTACTATGTTTATTATGCCTTCTAAGTATATGTTGTACTGTTTCATTCCATCGTTTCCTAATCCATTCTGGTGTATAGTCCTTATCCATGAATATACGCTTATTTGCCTGTTCCCATGTTTCACCAAGTTTTCTAATAGGTTTAATGCAATGCTTACCATATTGCGATGCTGACCGTACTCCTGGAATACGCCTATTGACTTTATCAAACCATCGTGGATATGCCTGTCTAAGATACTTTAAACTATCTATACCCTGATACATAGTAGGTGGCGCAACACGCAGTTTATTCTTATTTGCACCCAGTCTGTGCATTACATCATAAAACTGGTTGTAATCCCAATTATTGTCATAAATCGATTTCCATACGTCATCATCAGTCCAATCATAACAAGGACGTACATCCTGCACTCCGTACTTGTTTGGTTTGGTTATATAGTGTCCACTGCTTATTAATCCCATTTTCCTGAATCTGCTTTCACATGTCCTTAATCCTATTACTGCAAACAGCTTTTTCCCTTTTTTTATTGGAAATCTATCAGGTATCGTCATTGCCTGAATATTCTTGTCCTCTATGTATGTTGCATACTTAGGTGGATGCCTGATCCATTTATCTTTTTGCGTTTCATCAAATACCCACCAATAAGGATTTTTTCTATTAAAACTATTTATTATAGGTTGACTTGCTATAGCCCATGTCATATCCATGTCCTTTCGATCATATACCCTCTGTATGTACTCGAATGTTCCAGGAGCCATTATTTCCTCATCCCTCATAATACATTCAACTGGTAGTCTGTTATGCATCTCCGCTGCTATTTTACATATCTCAAGGCATACACCACTGTCTTTTCCACCACTGAATGAAACAACCACTCTATGACCGCCTTTATAGAGTATGCTCATTCTTTCTACCGCTGCATCGAATACGTTGATCCCTATCTTTCGTTTTGGCATTTTTTACCTTCAACTACAAGCGTATGCTTTAATTCTGTTAGATAGTATATCTTTAGGTCTTTGAAGTCTTTGAATATGTCTTTTAGCTCATTTTCTGTGTATGTCGTTGCATCTGTGTTTCCTAAAACTTTCGGTGCATTTCTGGTATTATACGCAACGTATTTACCGTTTTTCTGCGATAACACCATTAGTAAAATATAACCATTGTTGCATAAAATACGATTTGCCTCATTAACCGTATTCTGTAAATTCTTAAAATGACTAGCACTTGAAAACAAGCTTACCACCACATCGAACATCTTATCTGGATAATCAATCCCCTTATCTATATCTGCATTAATAAACACATTAAATGGATACTTACGTTTCGCTATGTCAACCATCTTCTTACTGCAATCTATTCCAATATAATTATAATTATAATATAACTCTAAAAACAATCCAGTACCACAACCTAAATCAAGTATTTTATCATGCTTATTTATATTATTATTAAGTATGTTTTTAACAATATTGTTTTCCTTAATACTTGTTTCATCACGATACAATGAATCATAAATATCTGAAACATTATTGTAATACTCCTCAACCTTCATCCAAACCAACAACGCATTTTCAATTATAATAGTTTCCATAATTTTTTAATATATGTCATTGCTATCAATCCATCTAAAAATACTTATTTATTTCCATTACAATAAACTATTAATGTATTTCACCATTTAGAAGATTTTTGGTTTTTTTTAAATACTTATTTACAATGGAAAAATATTTAACTATATACACTATCTAACTAGTCGAGTAAAAATCTAGATTAATAAATAATTAAAAAAGAGATGATTATATGGAGAATGGTGGACTAATATTAGGGAAAAGGATTGCAACAGCAATTAAGAACAACAAATTCCTCTCATTTATAATACTTGGAGATCGTAACATAGGCAAATCAACCTATACTATAAAAGCACTTTATGAGGCATTTATGATACTGGCAGATGATCCATATGCAGAAGACGAATGTTGGCAGAAGGCATTAGACTGCATCAAATTTAAAATATCAGATGTAACTAATTATTTAAAAGAAGGGACTGATCAATACAAATTAAATAAAACCAAAAAACCATGCCTGGTATGGGATGATATGAGAAAATACGCCTCGGGTACAACCTACTTCCTGGACAAAGAACTATACAACGAGATCACAGGATTGCTTGATACAATTAAGATACCGATCAATGTATTCATGGGTACATGTCCAAGTATGAAAGGAGTCATGGGCATCTTACAGGATTATGACAGCTATCAAATCAATTTAAGCTATAGCACTAAAGGAGGAGATTATCGTCTAGCAAAAGCTTATCTCTGGAAAACAAGTCCCAAAGGACAACGATGGATAAAGCCCATGTTTATGGATCGTTTCTTTTATCGTTTACCTAACTGGGTATGGGAAAAATATGAAAAAGAACGCATTGAAATATCTGAACAATCCATAGAAGCTCTTGAAAAGATTGCACAAAAGAAGAAAGTTAGAGAAATGGAGAATGTCTTGAGAGCATATAAATTAAAACAGCAGATTAAAAAAATAAGAGAAGAAAGAACTAATGAAACTTAATCATTCATCTTCTTCGTCTTCTTCATCATATTTTTTCTTCTCTTCCCCTTTTTCTGTAAATCCTTTAACTCCCATCAAACCATCGTGCTTGGCAATAAGTTCAAGTAGAAACTCAGCAAGTTCCATATAATATTCTTCATTAATAGTAGATTTATTTATCTTTATTTTATATGGATGGATCAGTTCATCACTATCTTGTTCAGCTATAGCTTTGATTTTAGCTCTTCTCTTATTATTTAATTCTTTTTCTTTCTTCACTATCTCAGTTTTAAATGGTAATCCAGGTATGTTAAAATATACACTATTTCTAAGAGCTTTTACCGTTTTTTCCAAGTACTTCGTTCCTATTGCATCAAGATATTTATTTATTTTATCTTGTATTACTGCTCTATAGTTTAGTTTATCAGAAGGTCGTATGCCTCGGTCTTTATCATCAAACTCATCCATGATCTCTATCATCCTCTGGATTATCTTTTTGATTAATATAAGTATATAATATAACATGAATCTAATTATAGCTCTTTCATCATATTGTCAATAATGTTTTCCATGTTCTTCATCATTTGTTTCTGTGGTTCTTCAAGCAGATCCTCTTGCTCTTTCTGTGCATCATAATACTTAATAATAGTATTACAGATAGCAGGATCCTTCTGGATAAGACCAATGTTGTATACCTCATCAAGTTTCTGATTCAAAAACATAAGTTGTTGATTAGGATCAGTAATCAATGGCATACTTGTTTTAAGTTCCTTTTTGATTTTCTCCAGCTTATAATTGATTTGTTTTTTCATATCTTCCATAATTATCCACTCCTATTCCATAGGAAATATATTCAATATCTTAGTAACACAGAACCATGTAAGAAAAATTGCTACTGCAATTAAAATCACCCATATTATTATCTTTACCTCTTTTGCATTTGCCAATAGCTTAGTACCCCCTGTTAAGCAACCAAATATTATAAAGACTCTGATATGCAAGACTGTCATGTTTCTTTTTCAACGGCTCTTTAATATCCTTAATTACATGCTGACAGAGATAACCAAGATCAACAATCTGACTGCTGAAAAACTCATTTACTCTCTCTTTATTAAAAAAAGGAATCTTAAAAGCATTCTTCTTAAATAGACCACTATACTCAGGAAGTATCTCATCACGTATAGCAGTTAATAATTCATCGACACCCATATCCATCAACTTAGAAAGATCAATAATGTCAACAGATTCAAGATTCCTAAGTGTCTCCTGGAGTTTATCACGGTTTAACATTTTTATTTCCTTCGATGTGTTGTTTAAGATATATTAATGTACTAATATTTGCGTTTTCCATAATAACAAATAGAGACATGCCAAATAAAAACAAACCTAAAATAAATGGATAAGTATATAGTGATATTGTCGATTCACTCAAATCATAATAATATGCCAACTGATTCCCAATTAGCGAAAAAAGCATCACCATTGTACCAATAAAAACTATTAGTTTCACAAAGGTTCTATTTTCTTTTATCCTATCTTCAAGCAGTTCAACACTAGCATCACGATTTTTTGTTTTTCTATCTAACATACTTTTTCACTCTCCTTAACTCATTAAAGAAAACAACATCAAAACAATAATGATAGCACCACCAATTAAAGCAAGAATAAGAATCCAAGGCAACTCAATCTTACGTTTCTCCATATCATAACATTTCTTAATATCAACATGAGTATGAACAGATTGCTTAATCATAGCAGGAACAGTGACACAACTACGATTAAACCAAAAGTTACAATCATTACGGAAATCCATAGAAAACAAACCATCAGAGATCTCAAAATGTTTAACATCATGTACATCTTTACTGGTGATAAGAACCTTTTTTTCTTCCCTTTCATCTCCATACTTATCTATAAATTTAAGAGTCCCTCTCTCTGCTTTAACCTCCAAATATCCTTTATCCGGCAGATTTTCTTTAATCTCCAAACCCCTCCTTATCTTCTCAGTAATATGCTTAGTTTCTGGTTTTTCCCCATCACCTGAATTTTTAAACATGTCATCTACTGCTTTCTCTGCCTCAGTTTCAAAACTGAAATCATCAACTTTTTTTTCTGGATCAGCAACATTGGTTTTTTTAGTTTTATTCGTCATCGTCATCTACCTCATATTTATCTTTCTTCTTCAATTTCAATTTCTTCCATAGTTCATATGCTTCAGGACCATTCTCCACATGTCTTTTCATAATTTTCCTTGTCAGACTACGTTTAAGATCAATTGCATTGTTTAAGAGGTCATAAGCAATAATCGCAGGTGTACCATTAATAAGCCGTAACCTAGATTCTCCATCATCCATAATGTCTGCATCATCACCATAACAAATTGTCTCAGCTTTGCCGTATGTGCCTTTAGGAGCAACCGTAGGAACGATCACGCCATCATTAGTAACACGAATAATGACAATCTCCTCAGGAGCAGTTTCATCAGTAAAAATATAAGCCCTGTTACCCCGAACCTTAAGGACAATCCATAACAACCCCATGAATGAAATAAATACACCCATAACCATCATAATGCTATACCAGAAAGGAATCATCTCCCCATCTTTAAAAGTAGCAATACTATTAATATAAATAAGAATCCAAAAAGGAAACATACCAGTTACATACAAAACTACTCCTTTCTCTAAAGTTCCAAACCTCATCTACCCACCATTCCCTTAATATAATCAAATCGTTTTGATTTTTTCCTAGTTCTTTTTCCACGCCTACTGTCACAAACACTACTTCTTTTCATAACCTTACCTCTGCAATATTTAAAGCTAGGGCAATCCCTACATCTTAATTCATCATTTTTTATTGTTTCACCGCCTGAATTTGTTGTGGACCAATGTATTCTGCTGTCTGTTGTGTTTTTTGAGTTTGCATACTCATCGGACCTTCAAGCAAAAACTTACCGTTAACACTCATAGATAATCCCAATCTACTAAGGAAACGACTGATCTCAAGCATAACAAAATCCAAATCATAACCAAGATAATCAATATTCTCCAAGTATGTATAAATAAGATTAACCTGTTGAATATAACTATACATATGACGTGGTGGAATAATAGCAAGACTAATCTTATTACCAATCAAAAGTTTAACAGGTGATTCAAAAAAGCTACGATAAGGTTCAGGCAATGTTTTAGTAAGTGGTTCAAGAGTTAAAACTATACTTTCCCAAACTGCTCTCATATGACCTTGACTTGAAGTTGTATCTCCCAATGTTATTGTCTGAGCCAAAAACTATTCAACCACGTTGCCTTCTTTTCTTTTTACCATGTTTCTTAACATACATGATAGTAAACCAAGCTGCGAATATACCAGAAATCAACATAAACATGAGAAACAAAGTTCCACCAGTAAGGACAAAAGTGATAAGAAACATAAAAAAACTAATCAAAGGAGCAATATTCATACTCATAAGATCAGATACAAACTCAAAACGACCAAAATCAAGGTCACGATTTACAACAAATTGAACATAAGCACTACGACTTGCATATCCTTGACCAACACGATACTTATCAATAATTTTTAGAGTTCTACGTTTCAATGATATATTAGCTGGAATAGAAGGGTTATGTTTATTTGCAGACATACAAATTAGTATATTTTATAAACTTCTATATAAATATTTGGCGTTAGTTAAAAATTATTATAAAAAAAGAGTGTTATTAATTCCCCATAAGTTTTCCTTTACAACTTTGTTTCTACAACATTGAAATAAATCAAATTCCAATTTTTATCTCTTCTGACACAAACAGTAATTAACTTATCCTCCTTTGTTCGACCAATAGCTATATCATCTTTGAACTCAAATTCACCAGCTTTAAAATCATTATCTGCAATTACACCAATTTGCGATAACTCATCTGTTTTACTTATATCTCCAACTACTTTCATTTTATCCCTTCTGTTTTCCTTTACAATTTTTTCTTATCATACAAAGCACTGTTACATCTTGAACACAATCCATTCGATAAAATGAATGTAGTTCTATGACATCTTTTACAAATGCCTTGATTTACAGTTGGTTCAGTTATTCCCATAAACATCTATTTCACCTGTCTTTTCCTTTATTAACTTCATCTACCAATTCATTTATCTTTAAAATCATTTCATATTTATCAATTGCTCTGTAAATATCAATATCAAGTTTCTTAATCATTTCCTCTTATCAACTCCTTTACGACTTCTTTGCTGTTTGAATGAAGTCTGCAATCACTAGGTTTTCTTTTGGTTTAAAATATTGTGCATTTTTATTCCATCTTTTTGTTGTTTCTTTTTCCCAATCTTCATCATTCATCTATTCACTTCCCGATGTATTTCCTTTACTATCTAACATTATGACATTTATGACTATGAACCATATCTGGATGAATACTAGCACCACAAACTGAACAATAGTGATGATATAATTCATTTGGTTTCAATGGTCTGTCTCTAAACCTTATTCCATTTTTCATTCTTGCACATCAAAGAAGTTATTTACTTTCTCATAACATTTCTTACATATGAAATGACTATCATCATCTGTAAGTTTTTTATTCTCAGATTGTACACAGTTGCCTTCTTTATCAACTGCAAGTTCTTCTGCATCTACTCCTTTCTTACAAAAATAACAACCAATCTTAACTACTACTTTTTCTTTTTTCATTTTTTCACCTTTAATTTTTCATCTATTTCAACTAGGTAATCATAAAATTCTTCAAGTGAAACAAAACTATTAGTATTATTATTCATTGTTTATCATACTCTCGATGCTACTAAAATCTTTTTTCGCAATTCAACACTTTCTTGTTCCATAGCATAATCCAGAATAATAATTGATTCATCAAATGTTAATCCTGATTTTCTAACAAATGTTTTAAAGTTTAATCTATCTGGTTCTTCTGGTTTTTGTTTAATATAATTATTATCTTCATCCAGAAGGTTCTTTTGCTTAATCATCTCATATATTTCTTTAAAACTCATATCTTCAAAATTCATAATATCCCTCTTCTTTTACATTCAGCAAGAAGTTTCTCAAAACTCCAATCATCATAACTCATATCAAACCTCGCCTCTTCGCTTCTGCTAATAATTCTTCAGTTGTCCAATCATCATATTTAGATTTCATTTTTTCCCCTCACTTAACAAACCATCAAACCTTTTACCTGCCTGTTTCAATTCAGCTACAGGAAGTTGAACACCATCTGTAAGAAACAAAGCATCCTCGACTTTCATTTCATCCATAACACTTAGTATACCACCCCATTGTTTCTTTATACGTTCACGATCCATCTCCTCAAGTTCTTTCATGTTTGGTTGAATATAACTACTGCGATCATCATCAAAAAGAAATACATACGCATCAGATTGATTATAATTATGTAAAAGAATATCCCATGCTTCATAATGATTTACATTATCAAGATAACCTAGTTTCTTTAAAACAGAATAATATTCTAATGCTTTTTTCCTCCAGTATAAAATAACATCTTGATAAACCATTGCTGTATCCTTTCTTGAATCAGGATTCAAACCAAGATACTCTGTAAGCAATGGTATAGTAAAAGGTTCATCTTTATTTCTATGCATCCATTCACTAGCTTTATACCGTATAGGATTTGCTCTTAGTTTTGGTTTAGGTGTTATTGCATTCTTACTTTTACGCATCTATAACACCTTGAATCCTACCTAGTTTTATAAGTTCATTCTCAGTGTATTTATAAATATCCCATAATATTTCCGTAGCTTCATCCTGTAGTTCTTTAGTTTTCATATATTGAATATGGATAGCTACAATACCATATATTTTATCCTTTACATTATGATAATCTTCAATCAAGCGTTTATCACCATCTGATTCAATCTTAACATAATGATCTGGTTGTCTAGTTCCTTCAGCTATCTCTTTCTTCTTTTGAACAATACCATTGAATATCTCTTTACTTGTTTCTTCCTGTTCCTCAAATTCTTCAAGGATCGCCATTTGTTGTTCAGGCTCAGGAAACTCTTTAATTTTGCGAACAACATCACGAACTTTACTTGGTTCAATCTTTCCTGATTCTACTTGTTTAATTAATTTTATTCTAGGTTCTTCAGTTAATCCTCCTGTATTTTTTATCGCCTCAGTTGATACTGATGTAACCTCAGTTTTATTCCTAAATTCTTTTGCCTCTATTATTTCGCCTATATATCTTTCTGCTAATCCTAATTTTTTAGCCAATTCTCTTTTTGTTTCATATCTTTTTGATTTCCATAAATCCATTACTGCATTTTCTCTTTCAATACTTGTAAGATCATCTCGTTGCCAATTTTCAATCAATGATTTTTCTAATGCTTCAGTATCATCTTTTATCTTTCGCACTACCGCTGGTATCTTAGGTTCTTTCAATATCTGAAATGCTTTAAACCTACGTTCCCCTGCAACAATCTCAAACTTATCTTTCAGCTTTCTTACAACAATAGGTTGCAATAATTCAGATTCATAAATACTATCTGCAAGTTCCTGTAGTTTATCTCTGTCAAAATCCTGTCTTGGTTGTAACGGATTCGTTACAATATCTTTCATACTAATCATTTTTAATTCCATAATTATTTCTCCAATGATTGCATCAAAAGATCATGCCAAGTTGTTTCTTTTTTTACTTCCATCAAATCCTTATATTCAAAATCTTCCAAAGTAATATGTATATGTTTCATAGTTGTATAGTATGTATTAATTACTATTTATACTTTATTACATTAATCAAAAAAAGAAAAAAGATAGGATGTTTAAAACATTGATTTCCTAGATCCTACAGCCATGATCGCCAATATCGCCATTGACAACGCAGTGATTATGATAACCACAATCTCTATGTCCACGACATCACTGAAACCGTCCGTGATGTTCCCTAGAAGAAGAATAGTTTTATTGCTATTATCAGTAAGATAATCACCAGTTACTTGATACCTACCAGTTGCCGTCAGAGTAATAGCAGAATCATCAGTAGAAACCGTATAATCACATGTTATTACTGTATCTGTACTATTTACACTACTATTGCTTATAAGATATGCCCACGTAATATTTATTGCTTCACCTTCTGAAATATTATCACTACGATTCACATCTTGATTATTAACAACAAAAGTAAAATCAACTGCACTTGCACCACATTGAATATAAAATGCATTTACACTTGTAGTTAACTCACCAGCATTAGTACCAGTAAGATTCAACTTATGTGAACCTGCTACCGTACCATCATCTGAATATGATAAAGATATACTACCAGATGTAGCAACATCATCATCCAAAGTATCTTCAAGTGTGCTACTTATTGTCCCTACAACATATGCACCGATTGTTAATAGGGAAAAACCTATGACGATTGCCATAGTTAATGGTATAATATAAGTAAATGCATTTGTATTTTTAATAATTTCATTTCGAGGTTTCTGGTTTGCCTTCATCTTTTCACATCTCTAAACATATATACCTTCTTGATAGAAAAAGAAAAAAGAGGAGAGGAGGTTGATAGTTGTTGATAATGTTAGAATAATGCTCGTTTTGATCCAACAGCCATGATCGCCAATATCGCCATACTCAACGCAGTGATTATGATAACCACAATCTCTATGTCCACGACATCACTGAAACCGTCCGTGATATTCCCGAGTAGAGCGAGAGTTGCGTTTTCAGTATCACTACGATCTATTGCTGCTGGAAAGCTGTCCTCAAGAGTGCTGCTTATTGTCCCAATAACATATGCTCCAATGGTGAGCATAGAAAATCCTATGACGATTGCCATAGTCATCGGTACAATAAAGGTGAAAGCACCATTCCTTCTAACATTATCCTCATACCGAGGTTTCTGATTTGCTTTCATTCTTGCACACCTGCTTTTTTTAGAATAGTGATTGTCTTGATCCTACAGCCATGATCGCCAATATCGCCATTGACAACGCAGTGATTATGATAACCACAATCTCTATGTCCACGACATCACTGAAACCGTCCGTGATATTCCCGAGTAGAGCTATGGTGCTCTCTTCATTGTCAGTAGTTCCGTCACTGGTGATCTGGTCTTCAAGAGTGCTGCTTATTGTCCCAACCACATATGCACCGATTGTTAATAGAGAGAACCCTATCACAATAGCCATAGTCATTGGTACAATAAAGGTGAAAGCACTATTCCTTCTAACATCAACCTCATCACGAGGTTTCTGATTTGCTTTCATTTCTTTTTCATCTCCAAATTAGGTATATCTGCCTAAAAGAGAGATTTAGGTAGTTAATATATAAAGGATTGGCGTTATTAATTATTATTAAAAAAGATTTTTATCCCTGTTGCATCTTTTATTATATTTTATTAAAATATCTTTCTTGTAAGTATAACTTTCTTCTTTTTACCTATTTCCTCAATCTCTATGTTTACATTCATAGGTAAAGTAATGAAACCTCTCTGTCTCCATCTTGCTGTACTTCCAGGGTTAAGTAAGTCTTTGTCTATTACGTTCTTACATTTACGGCTTATCTTCTGGTTTACCATCTGCCAGTTCTTATTTCCATGTTTTAATTTAAACTCTACAACAGGGTATTCTAAAAGATCGTTGAAGATTCTGTCAAGTATTTTATCTTCAAAAGGATCAATAATAAAAAATCCTCTATCGTTATTCTTAGGCATAATGATATACCATCCTAGTAGAACTATATATTTTTTTAAATATCTGGATCTTCATACCAAGGATTGTTTTGTAGATTATAAGATTTCAACATTTCATTCCAAGGTTTCATATAGAATAAATAAAGACAATATAAACTAAATATTATGCTGAAATATGCGAACATTAAAAAAAACATTCCAAATGGTGCAAGATCATATACAGGGTTGCTGACAACTGTACCGGTTGAGTCGAATCCATAGAGGTCAATGCCGAAATAAGTAAGTGCTGTCATATAGCTGAATACTCCGTTGATGAAACATAGTATTAATGCAAAACTTGTTTTAAGGATTGTTGGTTCTTCCATAAACAATAGTATTCCTATAAAGAGAAAAAGAAATAATGATATTATGGTATATACAAGTGTTATTTCAAGTGGTATCACCATTTTAGAACATCCTCCTTTTATAGATTTGAATACGGTTAAGTGAATCTTGGTCTTTAGGATGTCGGTGACTTGCTGTAGGATCGGCTAGAGTACGTTTCAATGTTTTTTCTATATGTGGAATTGTCGGATAGTATATTCCACGTATCTTTTCACGTGGTAGTTTTTTTGGTGTCTCTGTATAGTCTGCATATGTTTCACCTGTTGCATGTGCAAATACTTTAAACGTACCTGGATGTTCTGCCTCTCGTACTCCAAAGAAATCCCCACCAAATAGTTTATCTAAAGCCGTCTCTGTTTCTCTTGCATCACAACATGGGTTCTTACTGAATATATCAAAATCCCGTGTATGACGATCAAGGAAACTAGGGAAACGTGCATTTAAAGCCCGTGCACCATAATGGGTTTCATGGTCATCTGTCCTTTTAACTATTATACTCCCTATTTTATGTTTATTTTTATGGAATGTCCTTGTCTCATTAACAGTTAATGTTCTTTGGCTGTCACTCACTTGGCATTCTTTTGCATGTTCTATGTCTGGAAACCCTGGAAATATCTCGCTTACCTTAACATTAATTATTTCTTTACCCATAAAATCATCCTCTCCTCTTTTTGATGAATAAACCTAATACAAGTACCGCAAGACATATCGCAGCTATAACGCTGAACATAAGACTTACCTGCTGTCCCATGCCATCTAAAAATCCTCTTTTACCACCATAAGCAGCAAAAGTCAACAGTATTGCAACAAGTGTACTTCCTACATTCTTAGTAGCACCATATACAAGTCCTATCATTCCGATAAATATTATTACCCATACAAAATCAGATACATATGCCGTAAATGGACCTACAGCCCACTCAGGGAGATTAAATGCAAACTCATTGAAATCAAAATCAGTGGTACTTTTTGTTGTAAAACGATAAGATGTTTTTGTCCAGCTTTCACCATCAGTAGCATTCACATACCAAGTATAAAGCGTACTGGCATTCAAACCACTAACTGTTACTCCTTTAACCCCGTTATCGACATCGTTACCGCTACTGCTACCAATATTAGGATCAGTCTCAATAGTATAATTAAAAAGACTGTTCGCATCAGTAATCACAACACTGAGATTAGTAATAGATGTAGAAATCCGTATCTTATTATTCCGAGGAATAGGATCACTAATCGATGGTGCGGTATTATCTTCTGTTGTAAAAGTAAAAGTCTCATTAGTCCAACTTCCATTAATATTCAACCTCCACCAATACTGAGTATTATATTCACTTGCATTAGCAAAACTCTGAGTAAATGTTCCATTGCTAACACCGAGATTATATCCCAAGACCATCCAACTACCAGAAGTATTACTAAGCCAAATAATACTCATACTATCACCCTGATAATCAAAAACCGTTGCTGAAATAGTTGGACTTGGTGAAACACCAACTGCACCATCTGAAGGAACTGTAGATGATATAACAGGATTATCAGGAACAGTTGTAAAATTAAAATCATAAGTAATATTAATCGTCCCATCATAAACAGTCACTCTCCAATCATAAGAAGTATTATAACTACTAGCGTTAGTGAAACTCCAGTAAACTGTATTACCAGAAGATACACTACTGTTTGTCTGCATCAGTACCCAAATGCTTGTCTCATTAAGAAAATAAAAATTAACATCAATAGGATCAAGATTACCATCAGCAACCAAAACATTAACGATAGGTGTAAGAGGTATCAATGTTGCCTCATCAACTGGATATGGATCGCTTACTGTAGGCGCACTATTCGGTGGTGGACCTCCACCTGGATCGCTTTGAACTGTAAAAGCAAAAGTTGTATTCGTCCAAGATACACTATCAGTTACACTTACTGTCCACGTATAATATCCATCATAATTAAGTCCAGCAATACTACATGACTTAGAACCATTACTCGCACCATTAGCATTACTACTTCCTACATTTGGACTTGTCGTTATCGTCCAATCAAAAGTATCCTCAACATCACCTATTGTAACTGATAAAGATGATAGACCTGCGCTTACACCAGTTGCTCCATTGCCAGGACTAGGATTACTTATTGTCGGTGCTGTATTTGCTAGTGTTGTAAAAGAGAAGGATTGGTTTGTCCATGTTGTTCCATCAGAGACATTTACAGTCCAAGATGATAATGTGGAATAATTAACGAAACGATCTGTTGTCGCTGTAGATATTGATGAATTACTTGCTCCCGTATCAGATGCTATTGTAGACCAATAACCTCCATCATTTGATCTTATAAACCAATCCATCGAGTTACCATTAGGATCAACTATATCCGCAGACAATGTTGGAGAAAGGCCTATACCTGTAGCAGTATCCGCTGGACTAGGGTTACTAATTGTTGGTGCGGTATTACCTCCATAATAGACTGTATAAATATAGCTCACTCCACTTTCAACATTTATATTTATTCTTCCTGTGCTATTTACAAGAATCTGATCGTCAAAAACACTATCCTTATAAATATTATGAATTATGTTTTCACTGAAACCAGAGATAACGATTGTCGTACTTCCACTCACTAGATATACTTCAAACTCTAAGAGTTCATCGTTGTCCGCTCCATTAGTCGTACTTTCATTTATATGTCTAAGTGTTATTAGTATATTACTCGGTGACGTTATATTCCATCCAGTATTATTAAATATAATATAAGTATCAGTATATATTACTCTACTGAAACTCATTGCTTGATTTACTTTATAGGTTTCGTTTCCGATGTTGTATTCATATCCTGGCTCTACGATTATGCTTTGCACAGGAAACATACTTAATATTAAAGATATTATTATGGTTGTCTCTAATATTACATGAAAGGTTCTGCTTTTTGTTGTATTTACTTTTTTCATAAGCCCTAACTCATTGTATAATAATGCCAAGTTTCATCATAAGCAACAGCCATAGAATATTGATGTGGTGCTTCAGTCTCAAAATAGAAATAACCATTAGGATAACCAACAGCAGTATAGTATTCTATCGTATCTGTATAATTATTAGGATCGCTACTGGACAATGTTTCATCATAATCATTCACACCATCGTTATCTGTATCAGCTAAAAACGGGTTTGTAAATGTATCATACAACTCCTGCCTATCCCACAGTCCATCTCCATCTGTATCATTATGTGATGCATCAAGTGTTGCATTATCTGGAACGTTAAGTAAAATAAAGGAAGTGAAACTTCTATTGCTTATCAAAGTGGGTTTGTCACTAATACTATACAACCATGTCGCAAATTCCGTTATATTATTTTCAGTGAATGGTCTATCGGTTGCATCATAATTAAAAGTAGTCAACGTATAATCATCATAGATTTGACCGCCATCATAATATATTTCAGAACGATTATTTACTGAATCACTTATCGAAGTTTCATCATAATAAACACCACCACCTGCTGATGTAAGACGAGTTCTGTCTTGTGATAATCTTAGGTTTATCCCCCCATCATCATTATCCCACCATATATGATAATATATACTATCTATATCATCTGGTTGCATACAAACTGAATCGTCAAACCACCAACCGATATACCCAGAACAATACCGTTCTTGTACTACTTCAGTGGGAACATCAGATAATAGATAACCAGTATCATGAGATAAAACCGCAGCCCCTTGGTCATGGTGTAACCTGTCATAATTATTAGTAACAGGATATATAGCGTCATAAAAATAGTATGGGGTGTAACTAATGTTTACTTGGCTGCAATTAAGTTGAACGCATCTACGTGTATCACTACCATCCAACCCTGTTTTATTCCACCAAGTGCAATCACTATTACCTATTGTATCATTAGCTACAATATTGAAACTATAATTGTATCCTTCTGCTGTTGAAAAGTTACCACTTGTGTTAAACTCAAAATATCCACCAGATGTATTTAGAAACGGATAAGTATAATTCGTCCAAGTAGACTCGTTCTTCCATTGCAACCAGACGTTAGGAACACCATCACCATCCTCTACGGTGAGATTAATATACATCCATCCTTCCTGCTGTCTACTATCATTAGTATAATATCCATCACGCCAAACACCTTCTCCAGCTTCATCAAGTACATCTGATTCTCCAGGTGGTCGATAGTATGGTCCACCGCTATCAGATAGGTTTCCAGCGAAATTAATAACTATCGTTGGTGGTACTGCATCTGCTTTTACCACATCACTGACAAACAACGGAGACGGAATTATTACTAATAATATTAATATGAATGATATAATTATAGTCTTTAATTGTTTCAGTTCCATTAATCTTCCTCATGGTAATGCCATGCTCCATCATAATAAACAACAAGAGAATTGTTGCCCGTATTAAAATACATCATTCCATCTATTGCTATAGGTGGATCACCATAAACAGGTATCAAAAACAAAGTAGGAGATAATATACCTGTAACATTCAGATCACCAGTTACACGAGTATAACTATCATCACTTGTAATATTAAGTCCACCACTAGCTGTATCTATATTAGGAACGTGTACTGTATTGTCTATCTCTACAATATTTGTTGATGGTGCAAACTGCATATTTCCACTTTGAGTAATGAAATCCCAGTTACCTGCACTATCAATACGATCTGCTCCATACATATCACTACCTGCTACATTACCATAAATATAACGATATGGATTAACAGGAGTTTTCTGGAAAAACGATATACCATTAATACCATTATTCACTCCAGGATTAATACCATGAAACTCAGAACCTTGACCAGAACTTACATTCAAACTACGTATTGTTAAACTATATTGACCATCATACGTATTATTCATATGATAACCATCTAACATACTGTCATCATCCACAAGTTCCCTCTGACCTGGGAAATCTTTATCGACAGAACCAGCAAATACGTTTCCAGATGGATCAACCTTGATATGTGTATTAATTCCTGGTGCTGTATGAACAGCAGTTTCTTCAAGTTTTATTCTAGCAGGATTAGTAGCACCCCAATCCATAGTTGCAAAATCTCTAAAATAATTATTTCTACTATTACCAGTTAAAAGTATTACCGCTTTTTGACCTGCATAACTCTCTGCTTCATATTTCAACATTTCAAAAGTGTTACCAGCCACTTCATTTCCTGTAGCATTAAGGACAATAAAATTAGTACATTCCTTACCATATAAATTAATGAAAGTATTGAAATTAACATAGTTATAATTATGATCTGATTTTAATAACAAGGCTGTATCAAGATAAAAGAATTTAATGTTTTCAACATGATTCCATGCCATATCATTTGTATTTGCTCCTCTATTATCTGGATAAAGACTTATACCGATACCTGTATGACCACTTGAAACAATAGATACATCTTTAACAAACCTGTTTCTAGCATAATCAAATCCTTCATCATAACGATTTATATATGCTGGATCATAAAATTTAATAGCAGCAGTGGTACTACTATAACCAGCACCAGTTACATTAATTATAACCTGTTCAACCATGCTATGTGGAAACATTTCAATAGCAGGATAATCACCATCAATTAAAAGTTCACTCCATCCAAAATGTATTGATACATTCTCAACAGCTATTATTGAATCCGTCATACTATAAACACCTGCTGGAATCCATACATCACCTTGTTTATGATATTTATTATCACCAACTGGTGCAGTATCATTTATATCATTTATTGCAAGTTGAATATTTGCTCCTGTTGCAGCCCAACTTTTTCCATTACTATTCACAATACGAGTAAGTTGATTATCTGTCTCTAACGTCATATTTACAACATTTATCCAACCACCTGCATAATTAATTTCAAGGCTGGTATCAGTAGTAGTAGTTTTAACATCAGTATTAGTAACAGTACCACCCAATACACTACTCACAGAGATAGTTACCATTAACAAAACAACTAGAACGACACCTGCTTTTCTTTTTATTTTATCCTTATTTTCCATTTTGTTTCACATCTCCAAACATATATATTTTTTTAGCTTGAACTTCTTTGTCCACTACTAAAATCAATTAATACCAATATAAACATGAATAACATTCCAAATAATATCATCACTGTAATATAGCTCACCTGCGCAGGCATATTACTCAACAGATTATCAAAGAAAGTTTTACTGTTCACATACATCGTATAAAACAAATATGAAACAACAGCCATACCAACAATAGTCGTACCACTACCTTTAGACAACCATCCGATAAGAGCAGAACCTCCAATGAATCCAGCCATTAATAAAGCGAAACTAGCAGTAGTACCTAGGCCTATAGCATTAGCAATAATGTTTGCACCTACATCATTCTCCACCATACGCATAAATATATCTTCAGCACTACTAAGAGTAGCAGGATCATTAAGACTCAGATCACTCACAGCATTACCATAAAGTGTATTAGGAAACCAACCAGTAGATGCAATAAAAAATGCAGCAAAATTAAACAACAATGCAAATAATATAAATTTAAACATCTTCCTCATTCGTTCACCACCTTCTTACCCTGCTTCAAAATAATTACTATGAATGCAACAACCAATGCAATACCTGAAAAAACAAGTATATCAGATTCATTAGGCATAATCAAATAATAAGTAAGCCATCCACTCCACATACCAGCACCCAATATACCAATACCTGGATTATTAATTGCACCGAAACCAGCAATCAAAATAATACAAGGCATAACCCAAACAAAAGTAACTAACCATCCGTATTCCCATTCACCTAAACCACTGTCTGCTATAAGCTGTTCAAACCAGTTTCCCTCATCACGATCCACACCGATAGGGTTAACATAGACAAGATAATCAAATACTGTCCCTATATTAGTATGATTCATATAAAGGCGTATCGTATGCATCCTGCTAATATTATCAATGTTTACATTAAATGTAATACTGCTTTCTGTTGTACCATTGTATTCACCCATATAGGTAAAAATATTATTATAATATTCGGATACCACAAAATGACTGTCTATCATAGCATCCTCCTTATCACTGAAAGTCACTGTTAAAACATTCGTATCATAAATAACTCCACGCAAAATTATTACCTCACCAAGCTCAGATCGATTAACAACATCACTTACCAATTCAAGCTTAAATGTTTTAGTGAAAATAAGATCACCAGGAGTCCAACTAGCATTCTCAGTAACATAACCATCTTTACTGATAACAAAAATATAATTATCATCTTGTATAAGATGTAAATCAGTTTGACCGTTTGCATCAGTATAAAGACTGCTAACAACAACATAAGTATTATTCACTTTGTTTTTAACTTCGATATATGCACCTTCTAATGGCTGGTCATATCGATCATCAATTTCAATAAGATAAAGATTTGCAAGATTACTAGGTGGAAGATAAGCATTCAATAGATAAAAACTAGAAGCACTAATACTACGATAATAGACACGCCTCTCATACTCATAATAAGTATAATTAACAAATACCTTAGTAAAAGCATCAGCATTATCAGGAAGTATAGTTACAAGATCACCGTCAAGTGTAAACGGTGGATAACTATTCCCACCACCACTCTCATTGATACAAGTAACATTCACACTAATCTTATCTTCTGGTGGAAAAGATAACGTGAGATATGTAATAGTCTGGTTTTCATCAGCACCAAAATTAAAATATTCACTCTGCCTACTATAATTCTGATTTGCAGAAACAACAAACTTAACAGCATCACCCGTAGGAAGATCACTGACATTAAGGATATATCCATTTGAAATATTACGCTGGTCAAAAGTCTGACTACCATCAGCATTACTAATGAATATATCAAAATCCAATGTATCATTTGTATCCTCATCAAAACAATACATTACAATTCCACCGACTGTAAGGTTTACACTACCGCTATATGTCTCATTGGCATAACTCCAAAGACTATAAAAATAATCTATCCCCAAATCCTGAATGTTATGCTGAACATTTGTACCATTATATATTTCATCACCATCAGTAAAATCATCAGGATAACTCCCTAACTTTCTACGGAGTAATGTAGTTTCTGCACCAGTACCAGCATCCCATTTAATAGTAAATGTACTATTACTCAAAATATTAGTTGTAACATTAGTCGGTGGAAACGGAGACACCCAAACATAATCCTCTGAATAATTAACACTAATTGGATTAACATGTCCCCAAGCCCGATAATACCAATGACTACCAGCAAGAAGATTAGCAGTATCCACATAAGATGTTCCTGTGCTATTATAGACTATCGTACCATCAGATACATCAGATGCATAAGCATCAACCTTACGGACAACTACTGTAGTAGCTGGACTTGTATATGCCTTACTCCAAGTAAAAGAAACAGACCTGTTTTCATTAGTAGTAGCTACAAGATTAGATGGATCAGTTGGAATAGTCGTAAAACTTCCATGAATGCTTGTCTCCCAAGCACTTGCATTACTAATCCAGCTTTTAACATAATAAAGTTTACCATCTGAAAGTCCTGTAAGATTAGATGTAAAGACAGTATGCTGACTATCAGTTCTTGAAGTAACATTTCCATCTTTACTATCTTCTGTAAGTGGATTGGTTAGTCCATACCAGAAACCACAAGTATAATCACCAGACAAACTATCTCCTGTAAACCATCCGTTCAATGTTGCATTAAACTCAGATATATCGGTTGTCGTGTTAATCCCTACTTCAAAGTTATGATAAAGCATAGTAGCTGATGCATTACCTAGACTGTGATCGCTGAAACCACCTTCACTACTCCATTCCCAAACAGTATAATAATATTGAGTATTATTAGTAAGTCCTGTATGCTCATAACTATTATCTGATCCATTATAGATAACAGTTCCATTTGTAGGACCTGATCCTAATTCACCAGTTGTATTCAACAAAATACTCACATCATATCCTGTTCCATGAACCCATTCAAGACTTATCCCATTTTCAACACCAGAAACCTCCAACGAGGTTGCATTACTGGGTGGAGTAAAAAAACTTGATTCGTTGCTATATGAGAAACGACCATCTGAATCATTACCCCAACTACTTATATAATAAATAGTAGCAGGAGTCAGACCAGTTATATTATAGCTGTAACTATCACCAGGATTGTAAAGATGTGATGCTGTTACATTGGCATCTGCATTATCATTAGTTACTGGGCTTGTAGTACCATAGATGAAACCACATTTAATATCATCCTGATTACTGCTATTCACATAGCTGTTAAGAACCGCACTTGTATCGGTAACATCTGTAGTCGCACTAATCCATAAAACCAAGCTGATTCGTGGACCATAATTAATTAATCCATCTCCCTTGAAATTATAAGTCCAAAGTCTTGCCTCATGTTCAGTAGTAGTAGAAGTCCTTACTATAAATGTATCAATATGACCTGTTAAATCCCTAAAAGTATGACCAGCATTATCACCAATTGTAAGCCGTCCTGTTGTATCACCTGGCATACCTGCGGTTGTCGTATTTGAAAACCATGTGCTGTCATCTGTATTAGTCCACCAATCCTTAGTAAATGGCAAACCACCTGAACCAGTAGTCATAAGATTCATATTAATAACTGTGTGATCGTAATCAGTATCCTCAGTTGCCCATGCACTTGCTCCAAGATGATCGGCAAACCAATGAATACGAGGGCTTACTGTATATGTCATAAGATACATATTCTCAGCACTACCTGTATTATTAACCTCATAAATATAAGCATAATCACCAGATTCAAAAGTATCATGCGCACCAACAATCACCGTCATACCGTCAGAGTCCATCATATTATCAACAATAGCATCCTCAGAAGTCGTAAAATATCTGTTTGTTCCATCGCCTACAAAACAATTACCGATTGAACTGCTATGACTACCATAATTAGGATTAGTAGCAGTAAGATCATAACCATTGCCACTAAAATCATATGTACTATTCAGATAATAAACAGCAAGATAATCACTATGCCAAGTATCATCATGGCTGTAATAACTACTACGATCAGCATTAGCATTATCAAAATACATATTGAAAACAGTATCAGTAATTTCATCGATACTAGGAATCTTCACCCATACTTTTCCAAAATCTGTAAAATTATCTGCAAAATGATAATAATACTCCGTACTATTATCAGAGGCAATAAACCTTATATCCCATCCACCACTGTTAACATTATCAGTAACATCGGTATTGCCACTGAAATTAAGAAGTAACGGAAAATTAGTGACAGTCTCACCAACAAGACTTGCAGGAATAGTAATTGTCATACGACTACCATATGAAGAATCCCACCAGGGATCAAGCATAACATAACGTCCTGTAGATAAAGCAGTTGATATGCTGTCGCTGCTTAGTTTCGCCATCAGATCCCATTTACCTTTATTGTTAATCGGTGTATCATACTCCCATTTGAATTTATAAGTAGTACCCTGAACAACATTAAAACCCTGATAGTAATAATAATGTTTACCATTGTATGTCGTATGTTGCATCGATACCTGATTCCAACTTGCTCCATCCCATTTCCAAATACGACCATATGATAAAGCATCATTAAATCTAAATGCTACATCAATAGTATTATCAGATTCCTTCCAAGTAAGATTAGCAAACTGTCTTTGTCTTATAATCTCATAACTTGTATGAGGATAAACTTCAAGACGAGCATAACTATTCTCCCAAAAGATACCATCACCATCTATAGTCCCACCAGATGGATCACCACGAACAATATCCATAGGTACAAATACAATTAATGAATTAAGTATCAACAATATTATTATTAGTATTTGTTTTTTCATCTCTTTTCTACCTATATTTTTTTGCTTTTGTTTGCATCAATAAACCTAATGGTATGGTATTAGTATTTTTTTTTTTTCATTTTAATTTTTTTAGGTTTGTATTTTTTCATCTTATATTTCTTTCCATATCCTTTCTTACAAGGCATGACACATTCCTCCATAGATTTTTTTCATTGTTTTAGTAAGCATCAACTCTCCTCTCACCACCAAACACATGAGCAATATAACAAATAAATGCAAGACCTAACATAACCACACCAGACAAACCAAAACCAAAAGCAATATTATTATTAATACCATCCCACCAACCACGATAATATCTGTTGAAATCATCTTGTGCAAATCGATCAAGTATTGTAAAGATACCAGTGTCAACATTATATAACGCCCAATTAAAAACAATGAAAAATACGAAACAAAAACTAGCAACAATCACAAACATTAAACTGGCAATCACCCATCTCATTGATGCACCACCTTACTACGAGCTTCAAATCCTGCAGTAACAACACAGATTAAACCAATGACCATGATGACAAGAGCAATAATATTATATTGAACATTCATAAGATTAAGAAACGGAGTATCAGGAATCCAAAACATTTCTATGATACGATTGATAAGAGTCCCCTTGAAAATAGCAATCAACATCCCTATCGTAATCATTCCGAATCCAAACATAAATATTGATCCAACTACCTTACCGAATCCCATGTTTATATTCCTCACTAAAACCCAAAGTTAAACACTCCTTTAAAGACTTGATCCATATTAATCAACATATCATCCATTCCGAAATCAAACACATCTCCTCTTTGCCTAGGTCTAGCTCTACCAGTTACCTTTCTTTTTTTAGCAGCCTTACTGGTTCTCTCCGCATACCACCCAAGAGCAGAAATCCCTTTCAACTCTCCTTTACTATCAATCCGATATTTACGTTTCTCTATAAGAATGTTATCTTTAGTATAAAACTTATGACTAATATTTTCAAAAGGATCTAGCTTAATCAAAGGCTCTTGAGCCATAGCATTCACAGGAACAATCTTACCACTAGCAGCAGCACTATTATCAAGCAACATGCCACGCAACGACTCAGCATTACGCAGACTCAAAGGACGTTTATTAACTCTAACAAATCGAGGTTCTTTTACTTTCTTACCTTTCACATGATGACGTTCTTTAATCTTAACATTATAACCCTGACCAAAAGTATGACCGAACATTTTATATGTGGTATCAGGTAAAACAAAAACAGGTGGTGGTGATGGCGGAGAAGGAACGCTAGGAATACTTGGTACACTAGGAACACTTGGTATAGATGGGATTGATGGAATAGATGGATAACTAGGAACTGATGGAACACTAGGAACACTTGGTATAGATGGGATTGATGGAATAGATGGATAACTAGGAACTGAT
>Ga0114921_10000030_pt1 | contig 57682 bp, 55 predicted proteins | sample BentaG_FD_87016 | JGI IMG/M metagenome (GOLD analysis project Ga0114921, IMG submission 87016) | Deep subsurface microbial communities from South Atlantic Ocean to uncover new lineages of life (NeLLi) - Benguela_00093 metaG | ecosystem: Environmental > Aquatic > Marine > Oceanic > Sediment ... | reverse complement strand
ATCATATTAGATTCTTTAATATATTTAGTTAGATTTCCTTCACTTCGTTCAAGGACATGCTTCAGTCGCTAAAGTTTACACTAGAGTGAAGCGAAGTGCTCCTTCTGACTCTGTCCTTGACCCTTGAGTGTAACGAAGGAGAAGGAATGACAAGATCTTTTATTACATTATATTAATCCTTCAAGGAACAAACTATAAACATATCATGTTAATAGTACAAATAATTTAATTAATTTATTATATAAAAATTCAGGCTTGTCTCATTAACAGTACAAATAATCCTTAGTGTAGATAATTATAATTGAAATATGTAATAATAAAACTCTAATAATCATGTTTAATATTTATAAAAAGATTATATTAATAAATTATTTTAATTTTTCTAAAATTCATAAAAAAAATTTGATTGTAAAATGATATCTATTAATTTTATTAAAGAATTTTATTCTAAGAATATTTAATGTTATGAGAATATTACTTATAAATCATTTTCCATTAGAGGGATCAGGAAGTGGAATTTATACTCAGAATGTAGCTGATGAACTTTTAAAACTCGGTCATGAAGTAATGGTTATAGCACCGGCTCATAAACAAGCAACAAATAGAAATTTTTTAGTGAAATCTATAATTTTTTCTAATGGAGTTAATAAAAATTTTCATTTACCCTTTAACTTTCCTTGCTTTACTACACATCCCTTTAGTAATACTACATTTTATGAACTAACAGATACTCAGATTTCTGATTATGTTAACACTTTTTTAGATTTTACTTTTAATGCTAAAAAGGATTTTTGCCCTGATATTATCCATGCTCAGCATCTCTGGGTATCTTCTTACTGCGCCTTAAAAACAAATGTTCCATTTATTGTAACATGTCATGGTACTGATTTAATTGGCTTTAAAAAGGGTGAAAGATATAGATATATGGCTATTGATGCAGCAAAGGAGGCATCAGTTATTGTAGCAATCTCTAGTCATGTTAAAAAAGACATACTAAATAATTTTGATATTGATGAGGAAAAGATTAGAGTAATACCTAATGGATTTAATTCAGATATTTTTAATATTAAAGATATAGATTGTCAAGATATATTAAATAAATTTGAACTACCTTTAGATGTTGAAAAAATTATTTGTTTTGTGGGAAAACTTACTCATTTTAAAGGAGTGGATGTGCTTATTAAAGCAGCATCCATCTATGAGAAGGTGCTGGGTAATACTATAACCTTGATAGTTGGTTATGGTGAGTTATATGAAGAACTTGTTGATCTAGCTAACGAAATGAATTTACAAAGATTCTATTTTTTGGGGCATCATGATCAGAATATGGTTTCAAAAATTTACAATTTAGCAGACCTTTCTATTGTACCCTCCAGAAAAGAGGCGTTTGGATTAGTTGCAATAGAAGCATTAGCTTGTGGAACTCCAGTTATTGGCACACTAAATGGTGGTTTACAAGATTTTATTAATGAGGATGTAGGTTCACTTGTGAAACCAGATTCACCAGAAGAGTTAGCAGAAAAAGTTATTGATGAGATAAATTCAGAATCAAAGGTCAACAAAGGCAAGAAAGCAGCTAAATATGCCTTAAAAAATTTTTCATGGAATAAAAATGTAAAAAATTTAATAAAAATATATAAAAAAGTAATAGAATAATAAATTTTAAAAAATATCTAAGTATGGGAAGAAATGAAAGTAAAAATTTTTGCTACACTAAGACAGTATGTAAACTCCAAAGAAATAGAGGTTGATACAAAAGCAGGTAATACTGTTCGAGAAACTCTTGAAAAACTTACTAATAAATACCCTACTCTTAGAGAATATATCTTTGATGAGGAAGGTAACCTCCAGCAATCTATAAATGTCTTAGTCAAAGGTCGCAATATAAAATTTAAAGAGGGTTTAGATACAATCTTAAAAAAGAATGATTATCTTGCACTTTTTCCACCTGTGGGTGGTGGTTAACAAAATATAGCTAACCTATATGTGGGAAGGCACTTAAGATATTACATTTTAATTAGCAGTATAAATAAAATAAAAAAAATGCGGTTGGTAGGATATAACAAACTACCAGCCGCATTACTTTAGAATCACTTAATAATAATAGAATTAATGAGTTACTCGATTATCCCTAATTCTCTAAGTTTGTTTTCAGGTACAACACCATTCTCCCATCCTCGTAGCTTATAATACTCCTCAAGCATCTTGTCTATCTCACAGACTGAACCTTCTGCAGCACCTGTTCCTGGTTCTTCCAAAAAACGCTTGGGTAAGTAATCAGAGCCCTCACGGAAGCCATTAAGATTATTATAGTAGCGTTCTAAATTATAAACTCTCTCCCCTATCTTCAACAAGCTATTAACATCAAGTGGTACCCCTGTAATCGCAGAGTATAATCCTGCATATACGTCTAAGGGAATTGCGAAAGTACCAAATTTGCATACATTAAGACTATCTGTAAAACCATAAACATTTTGAAAGATCATCATCATTTCAGCTTTACCCTCCCATGCTAGCGGATCTGTACTTGCCTCCTCACCAAGAACGTTACCCACAACCTCACTTGCTGGGGTATAACCTCGCAGATGACAGGCACCACGATTAGAAGTAGCGTAACCTATACCCATACCCTTGATGCCACGAGGATCATAAGCTGGTATAGATTGACCTTTGACAGTCATAGCAATGCTCGGATCACCCCACTTCTTCGAGCAAGGATCCATCCCTTCAGCTAGGTCATTGCCAATACCAATACGTAAAGTAATCTTTCGGATGAGCTCGATCATGGCATCAGTATCTCCCCACTCTAGACCGTCAACCAGCTCTTTCTCTGTAGCCTCCATAGTCATGGCTAGAGCGTCACCAGTCTCAATAGTATCCAAGCCAAAATCATTGCAGTGGTCAATCATTGCAGTGATGGCATTCAAATCATTGTTATCACAATTAGCTCCGAAAGCCCACACAGATTCATACTCTACACTCTCCATGTGAAGCCCCTTATGTTTACCCTCAGTGATTTCTACTTCCCTTTTACAAGCAATGGGGCAGACATGACAAGCTGTTGTTTTCACAAGGATTTTGTCTTTAATAGTTTCACCACTGATATCATCGGCGTGTGGGAAATCACTACTCTGAGAGTTTCGTGTGGGTAAGCCACCAATCTCATTGACCATGTTCATCAGGACTTCTGTCCCATATACAGACAGACCACCAACTTTGGGTGCGGTGGTCATTGCAGGGTCTTTAATATGTTTAAGGGCAGACTTATTAAATTTATCCAATAATTCTGAATCTGCTGGCTTGGGCATATTCTTTCTATCACCTTTAATGACAATGCACTTGAGATTTTTACTGCCTGCTACTGCACCTGTACCACCTCGACCAGATGCTCGGTTATCAGCATTTATCCAAGAAGCGAAGCATACCAGATTTTCTCCAGCTGGACCAATAGCCATTACCGCCACATCTGAGCCATATTTCTCCCGCATTACTTTTACAGTATCATGAACGCCCTTCCCCCACAGATCTGATGCGTCATTGAGTGTAACCTTACCATCTTCTACGTAAGCATAAGTTGGCTTCTTGGCTTTACCCTTGAAGACTAGACCATCAAAACCAGCCCATTTTAATTTAGCTCCAGTCCAACCTCCCATGTGAGAATCAGTGCAAGTTCCTGTGAGAGGTGACTTTGTGACAGTACATAAACGACCACTCATCTTAACTTTTGTACCTGTTAGAGGACCTACCATTACACATAAAATATTATCTGGAGAGAATGCTTCAACTTCGGGTCCGTTGTCAAAGAGAAATTTAACTCCCATACCTCTTCCACCAACATATTTTTGTGCAATTTCCTCATCGATCTCCTCATACTTTACCTCTCCATTTGTAAGGTCAATGTGAGCTATTTTATTAGCATAACCTCCAAACATTTCACCACCTCCTTTTAAATTTTCCTAATTTAAGTTCCTGAAGGTTTATGACCTCCATTAACTAAAACAGACATTTTTGTTTTATACTCATCACCTCCTTAATAAAAAAAGGCAAATCATTTGACTCTTATTGACATTCAAGAGATTCGCCTTCTTTGCATAATTTTGGGTGTGAAAATCACTTCTCATACCTTTTCATTTATAAATACCAGTGGGACTTTATGAATTGGAGAAAATATTAAATTATTAAAATTTAAAATAGAATTTAGTAATAAATTTTAATGATATTAAAGAAATAATAAAGATTTAAAAATTATTAAATTAAATTTCTTGTTAATATCCTGAAATATTATATCACACTTAATCTTTCACATAATAAGTTTAAAATGCATTAGGAATAAATTCTAATCTTACTTTCTTGCTTCCTTTTGGTAGATAGATTGAAATTACATCAAAACGAGGGTTTAAATTTTGAAAATGCTTATTTAAAATTAAGAAAAGTTGTGATATTTTTTTAATTCTATTTTGTTTAAAATAATTTACTGACTCAAAAGGCTTCCCAAATGCAAGTGAATTCCTGGTTTTTACCTCAATAAAACATATCTTATTATCCTTTACAGCTATAATATCTATTTCACCTAACTTGCACCTATAATTAGTATCTATTATTTTATAGTCTTTCTTTAGTAAAAAATTTTTAGCTAAAATTTCTCCTTGTTTTCCAATTTTCATAATATTTTTTAAAATTAAAGAACAAAAAAATAGATTTATAATAAATTTAGTATAGTCTAATATTAAATATTAACATAATTTATATTTTTGTGCAAATATTTATTTATACATTAACATGATTATTTTCAATTAAAAATTAATTTAATAAATTAAAATGAAATATGAATGTGTTTATTATTGGTTTTGTAGTAGTTATACTATCAATAGCATTATATAGTGAATTAAATATAGTGGTTTCTTAGATGAAAGGTGTTAATCCATAAAACCAAACCGATTTAATGGCCAATGTCTAAAAATCGCTCTTCCTATTATAGTATTTTCAGGTATAGGTCCAAACCAACGACTATCCTGGCTGTTTCCCCTATTATCACCTAGTACAAATACTGTATCATCCTGGATATCATAACTAAAAGATTGACCTATGTCCTGATATATTACATAAGACTCCTTATAATTTTCATTGTTTAAGACTACATGACCATCCTCCGTTATCTCAAGATGATCACCAGCAACTCCTAAAACTCTCTTTATAATTTTTCTACCATCCCCGGAAGGATTGTTAAAAACTACTATTTCTCCTACTTCTGGGGAACGAAATCTATAAGTTACTTTTTCTACTAATACATTATCACCAATTAAAATTGTTGATTCCATAGAAGTTGTGGGTACTAAAAATGGATGGATAATAAATGTCCTTATAAGAATGGCAATTATTATTGCAATTATAATTACTAATACATTTTCAAATAATAATAAATGTGTACCTTTTCTTTTTATCATTTCTTTATACTTTTTTAATAATTTAACTAAAATTTAACAATGAAATTTTTTATGTTAAATTTTTAATATCACTTTTTCTCTTAACTTTAGCTTTTTTCCCAACTCTTTCTCTTAGATAATAAAGCTTAGCTCTTCTAACCTTACCCTTATTAACAAGTTCAATATTATCAATTACAGGTGAATTTAATGGAAAGGTTCTCTCAACTCCAATACCATATGAAATTTTTCTAACTGTAAATGTTTTACTTGTTCTAGCTCCTTTTATTCTAATTACTATACCTTGAAAAATTTGTATCCGCGAACCTTTACTTCCACTTACTTTTATGTTTACTTTTACAGTATCTCCAGGTTGAAATTCTGGTATTTCTTTTTTAATATATTTTTTTTCTATATTTAATATTTTTGACAATATATTCTCCTTATTTGCTTGAACTATTATAGCATTAAAAAATAAAAAGTAAATTCACTTCAATGTTCTATTAAATGCAATTTCTATTAGTAGATTTTTGGCATTGTTTCGAAGATATTTTCAATTCCCCCTCTCCCTATCCCTCTCCCACCAGGGGAGAGGGAAATTAGTCAAGAAACTATGTCCAAATCTTCTGCCTTTATATCCTACCGAGTTAGAAAGTTAACAAACTTTTATTTTTCTAATAAATCGGGTCTTATTTTTTTTGTTTTCCTTCTTGCTTTTTCCTTTCTCCACTCTTCAATTCTTTTATGATTTCCACTTAATAATATCTCAGGAACTTTCATCCCTTCAAAATTGGAAGGTCTTGTAAATTGAGGATAACCAAGTAGATTTCCAGAAAAAGATTCTTCATCAAGAGATTTAATATTACCTAACACTCCAGGAATTAATCTTATTACACCATCTACTAAAACCATTGCTGCTACTTCACCACCTGAAATAACATAATCACCGATAGAAATTAATCTATCAACTAAAATCTCTTTTACCCTTTCATCCACTCCCTCATATCTTCCACTTATAATTATAAGTTGTTTAAGTGAAGAAAGTGACTTCAATATTGATTGGTTTAATCTCTCTCCATCAGGTGATAATAAAACTACACATATCTCTTCTCTTTTTAATCCAGAATTTTTAATAATTTCACTCACTGCTTTAAAAATTGGTTCTGGTCTCATCAACATTCCCGGTCCACCTCCATAAGGTTCATCATCAACCTTACCATGTTTTAAAGGTGAATAATCTCTTAAATTATGGATCTTAAGAGAAAATATATTTTTATCAAGTGCTTTCCCTATAACTCCATATTTAAAAACTGATTTAAACATATCAGGAAATATGCTTAATATATCAATCTTCATTTTTATTTCCTCAACAATAAAAGGTTAAATGTCTTCCATTCCTGGTATCATTTCAATCACCATTTTGTTACTGGATAAGTCTATTTTCTTAACAACTTTCTTAATAGCTGGAATTAAGTACTCCTTCTTTTTACCACTATCAACCTTTTTCTTTACGACATAAATATCATTAGCTTTTGTTCTCAATATTTCTTCAATCTTGCCTAAGTGCTGACCATTTTTATTATATACATCTAGTCCGATTATTTGATGAACCCAGTAACTGTCAGCAGAAAGTTTTGGAGATTTGCAGGATGGAATAAATAGAAAAGATCCTTTTAGTTCTTCGGCTTTATTTCTTGTATTAACTTCAATGAATTTTATCTTTGCAATATCACCTGCAAGAACTATCTTCTCTATTGATAGTTTGCTATTTTCAGATAGATTCTCTTGTAAATAGAGAATAGTGTTTCTTTTTATTCTACCGGGAAAATCAGTAAGAAGCTTTACTACAATATCACCTTTAATCCCCTTAGGTTTAATTATCTTTCCAATCATATGGGACTTCAGGGTCAACTTCCTATTCACAGTTAAAATCTAGGCTTATAAAATATTTATAATCTTAAATTAATTTAAAAGATTAATCTATTATTTGAACTATAGCAACTTTTCCTTCTTTTGTAGCCACTGCTTTTATAATTACTCTTAAAGCATTGGCTATTCTTCCTTTTTTCCCAATAACCTTTCCTATATCATCTTCTGCAACTTTAAGTTGTAAGATTACTGATCTTCCTTCCCCTACTTCATTTACTTCAACCTTAGTTGGTTCATCTACTAAGGCTTTTGCAATATACTCTAATAAGTCTTTCAAGTCTTTCATTTCTCACCTCTACTTTAATAAAAACCTACTTGGTTTCAATTCCGGCAATGCTTAGCAATTTTTCCACAGTTTCTGTTGGAATTGCTCCTCGCTTCAGCCATTTCATTACTTTCTCTTTATCAATTTTAACTTCAGAGGGCTCAGAAAGTGGATTATAAGTACCAACAATTTCAATGAACTTTCCATCCCTGGGCATCCTTGCATCTGCAACAACTACTCTATAAAAAGGTTTTTTCTTTGCTCCCCTTCTAGTTAGCCTGATTTTAACTGCCAATAACACCTCCCTATTTTTTTCATTAATAGATTATGGCAATTATAAATACTTTTTTAGAATTTATCAACTATTATTTGCTTTAATTATAAATTTTTGAATATTTTGTATATTTAAATCCTTTCTGAAACAACCTTCGAAATACCATCTGGATTCATAGATACGCCATACAATACATCAGCCATTTCCATAGTCCTTCTTTGATGAGTAATTATTATCAATTGGTGTTTTTTTCTATATTTCTCTACTAAATTTATAAATCTTTGTAAATTTATATCATCAAGAGTAACGTCTACTTCATCTAAGATATAGAAAGGACTTGGCATAAGGTTGAACAAAGCAAAAATAAAAGCAATAGATATAAGTGCTTTTTCTCCACCAGATAGAAGAGAAATTGCTCTATTTTTAATTCCACCTATATTTACTTTTATATCAACTCCAAATTCTCCTTCATTCCCTATATTTATCAATTCTAAATATGCATCTCCTTTCGGAAATAGAGTCTTAAAAAGTGCTCTAAAATACATGTCTACCTTTTCAAAAGATTCCAAAAATAGATTTTTCATCTGGTCTTCTGTTTGTGAGATCAATTGTTGTAAATCTTTTCTTGCATTTCTTAAATCCTTTATTTGATCACTTAAGAATTCCCTTCTATCATCAAGTTTCTGATAATCTTCCAATGCAATTGGATTTATAGGACCTATTTCATATAACTCTGATTTAAGGTATTTAATATCATTCTCTGTTTTCTCTATATTTGATACTTTAGGAATATTTTTAATCGCCTTATCGATAGAGTGATAACCTAATTTTCTTAATTCATCAATTTTAGACTGTATATTTACATTTAATTGAGCATTATTCAAATTTAAAATTTGATACCCTTCTTTTAGTTCTTCTATTTTTTCTCTTTTATAATTTATTTTTTCTGAAATCTTTTTTTGTTCAATTTTGAAATTTTCAAGTTCATTTCTATCCTTTTCATTTAATTTTCTAATCATTCCACCAATATTCATTGCAATTTTTTGCATCTTTTTAAAAATATTCTCTAAATAATCTGTCCTTTTTCTAATATTTTTTGCTTCTTTCAAAGCTTCTTTTCTATACTTATCACCATAAGTTAAATAATTTCCCTTTTCAATAATACTATCAAGCTTTACTTCAAGGTTATTCTTTCTCTCATTAAGTACTGATAATGAAATCTCTATAGTTTTTAATTCATTTAATAAATTTTTTTCATTTTTTGTTAAATTTTTTATCTGTAGTGGATAATTTTTTATTATTAAAAATAAATTTTCTAATGATTTTAAAATGGATTCATATTTCTTAAAAATTTCATAACTATTTTGTAGACCTGATTTAATATTTAATAACTTAGATTCAGTAAAATTTAAAATATCCTTAAAAATATCTTTTTTAGAAGAAAAATCATGAATAATAACACCTTTCTGGTCAGGTAAAATTTGAGTTTTAGATAAGATTGACTTAATTTTGTTCATTTTTAGTATAATTTTATTAACATCATTTTTTAGAAGATTAAAACTCTCAGATATTAAAGATAAATCAGTGGTATTTTTTATTGATAACTTTAGAAGTAATGACTGTAACTTATCTTTTTGTTTATAAAAAATGATATCTTTTTTTGAAATTTCCTCTCTTATTTTTTTTAAGATAGCATTTTTTTCTTTTAAATTTTCCCTATTTTTCTTAATCTTTTTTCTTAAACTCTCTAACTTAACTTTCAATGCATTTATATCTGATTCATCTATTTCTCTACTTTTAATTAAAACAGATTCTAAATCCTGCCAACTTCTAATCATTGATTTAAAATGTTTGTTTTTCTCTGATACTAATGATTTCCAACCTTTTATAGTTACTGCATTTTTTTCTAATTCATATAAATTGTCAAAATCATTTTGAACTTTAGATGAGAAGTTCTTTACTTTTTCAGCAATTTCATTTTCAAAAGATGTTAATTGACCTAAATCAGTCTTTAAATATTCAATTTCTGTTTTTATCTTTTCTTTTTTTTCATTAATCTCTTTTTCATTATTCTTAAGATTTAGCAAAGCTGTAACTATTAATGATATTTCTTTCTCTTTTATCTGATTTTCTAATTCTGAAAATCTTTTAGCATTTTCAGCTTGTCTTTTCAATGGTTTTAATTGTCTATTTACTTCAGATAGTATATCTTTTAATCTAAAAATGTTTACATCAGTCTTTTTTAATCTTCTAAAAGCTTTTTTCTTCCTTATTTCATATTTTGTTACACCACAAGCATCTTTAATCAAATGTTTTCTTTCTTTGGAATGACTTGTTATAACATTATCAAGTTCACCTTGATTGATAATCGATTTAAACTGTTTGCCCAAACCAGCACTTGCAATAAGATCCTTTATATCAATAAGTCTACAAGGAACATCATTTAGTAAATATAGATTATTTTCATCTTTAGAAGTTTGACGCTGGATTGAAACTTCTTGAAAATCTATAGGTAAAGTATTATCTTCATTATTTAAAACTAATCTAACAGTAGCAACATTAAAATGAGGTTGAGTAGAGCCTCCCAAAAATATAACATCTTCCATGCTAATACTTCTAAGTGATTTGGGACTTTGTTCTCCCAATACCCATGCAATTGAATCTACAATATTGCTTTTTCCACTCCCATTAGGACCAACTATTATTGTAACTCCTGGATTAAAACTTATCCTTGTTTTTTCAGCAAATGATTTAAATCCATGTAGTGTGATATCTTTAATAAACATAATTATGACTTTTATAATAAATTTACATTATATACTTTTAGAAATTTTCATTAAAGCTAATTTTGCTGCTTCTTGTTCAGCATCTTTCTTGCTGTCACCCCATCCCTCACCTATTACTCTTTTACCCAAAAAAGCTTTGGCTAAAAACAGTTTAGAATGGTCTGGTCCCTCTTCTTTTGAAATTTTATAACTTAATTGTCCAACTTTTTTCTGTGATAGAATCTCCTGTAGTCTTGTTTTATAATCATCCAAGAACGGTTTTTTTATCTCTTCATTAATTATTTTAGAATATAAATTAATGACCCACTCTCTTACCTTCTCTATTCCTAAATCCAGAAAAATAGCTCCTATTAATGCCTCTAAGCCATCAGCTAAAATTGAATATTTTTCCCTTCCACCTGATTTCTCCTCGTTCTTTCCTAAAATAATTATACTTCCCAGATCAATCTCTTTAGCTAATTGAGTTATTGTATCTGCACTTACTAAATTTGACTTTATCTTTGCAAGCTCACCCTCACTCTTTAATGGAAATTCCTGAAAAAGATAATTAATAATTATAAAGGAAAGAACTGAGTCTCCTAAAAATTCTAACCTTTCGTTTGTTTTTGAATTCATATCAACTTCACGAGTATACGAACGATGAGTCAAGGATTGTATTAAAATATCTTTATCTTTAAATTCTATATTTTTATCCTTAGCCCAATCTAAAATTTTTTTTATATCCATATTTTTTTATTAAAGGAATTAAAAATTAAGGTTGAAAAATGTAAGTTAGAAAATATTTAATATTTTATATTCTACTTGATAAGAATAGAAATTTCTATTGGAATTAATCTAAATCACCTCAACCCTTATTATCGTGCTTTTGATGAAACTTTGAAGTGAAAAAAGGGACAAAAATTTATTATAAACACTTCTACAAGCTTTCAAAACAATATAACAGAATCTAAAAACTTTACCAAGTTTATTCCTTATAAATGAAAGCTTTTGGTATTTAACTTATCACCAAAAGCTTTTAATTCTATAAAGTAAGAATATTTGATAACTAAACTACTGACTGAATATATTCAATTGCATCATTTACTTTTTCAATTTTTTCTACATCTTCATCAGGTATTTCAATACCAAATTTTTCCTCTATAGCCATAACTATTTCAACTATATCTAATGAATCTGCTCCAAAATCATCTATAAACTTTGCTTCATAAGTTATTTTTTCTTTATTGATATCTAAAATCTCAATAATTACTTCTTTCAGTTTTTCAAAAACTTCTTCTTTCTCCACATTACCCCCAATTTTATATTACTTATATATATTCAAATCTTCTATATAAAGATTAATTATTTTTTTAGACGATAAATAGTTTTTTTAGTTTCAAATTAATATGTAAGTTTTCAAATATCTCTATTCTAAATATTTACTTATTTCGCTTCCTATCCTGGTTGTTGTTTTGCTATTTATTGTATCTATAGCAACTTTTACAGAACTCTTTATTGCTTTGGATTTTGACCTACCATGAGCTTTTATACAAATACCATTTATTCCTAAAAGTTGAAGACCACCGTATTCCCTGTAATCAAATTTTTTCTTTAAATTCTTCAATGCAGATTTTAAAAGGTACGCACCTATTTTGCTTACTGTGTTATGAAGAAACATATCTTTTAATTGATGAAATAACATTTCTGCAGTTCCTTCCATGGATTTTATGACAGTATTTCCAACAAAACCATCACAAACTATAACATTAGTTTTTCCACTTAATATCTGATGGCTTTCAACATTTCCTACAAAATTTTTAATTGATTTTGAAATTAGATTATGTGATTCCTGAACTAAATGGTTTCCTTTTGTTCTCTCTTCTCCTATGCTTAACAAACCTATTTTGGGTTTAATTTCTGGTAGCAAATTTTCATATAAAATTTTTCCCATAATTGCAAATTGTAATAAATAATTTGGTTTACAGTCAACATTTGCACCAATATCAATCAATAGCACAGGATCTCTAATCGTAGGTATAAACGCAGCCAATGCAGGTCTTTTTACCCCTTTAATTCTTCCTATATTCAAAATAGCTGATGTCATGACTGCTCCTGTTGATCCTGCAGATATCATCCCACCTGCTAATCCATCCTTTACCAATTTTGAACATATATTTATAGAACTATCTTTCTTTCTTTTTACAGCTATTGCAGGATGCTCATCTTGTTCTATTCTTTGAGTAGCTTTTGCAACAGATACTCTCTGTTCATCATACTTTTGTATTGATAATAAATTATTTATCTTTTCTTCTTGCCCAACCAGGATGATATTAAAATCATTTTCTTTTAAAGATAGAAGTGCCCCCTTAACTATCTCATCAGGAGCATGATCTCCTCCCATGGCATCCAATGCAATAGTAATTTTTTCTAACTTTTTGGCATCCAACTTTGAATCTTCCTAGAAATTAAACATAATTTTTAGATTAAATAAAAAACTATATACTAAGAGATTTCTTTAACATATCTATTGAAACCTGCTCTGTAAGTATTTCTCTCAGTCTAACAACCTTTTGAGGTTCATGAATTCTGAGGTGTCCTACAATCTTTTCTGTTTTTTCAACTGTTGTGAGCGTATCATAAGGAACCAATATCATAGGAATTCCTAATTCCTCAGCTCTTCCTAATACAATAGCACTTGGTTGAAACCCACCAGTTAAAATTAGGCATTTTGTTGATGTTTCTATCGCTGCTAATTGTACATCAGCTCTATCACCACCTGTAATAACTGCTTTATTTGCTACTCTTCTAAAAAATCTTAATGCTTTTTCTTGACCCATTGCTCCTATCATAAATGCTTCAACGAGTTCATCAATATAATCATGTGCGCATAATACCTCGCCATTAAGATTTATTGCTAAATCTTTAACACTAATTGAAGAAAGTAATTTATTTTCTATTACAGTACCAAATACAGGAATATTTTTTTTGGTCAGATAAGGAATTATATTTTCATCTAAGTATTCTATCTCGTCTCTTGGAATCATATTTATTATCACACCAGCAAAGCTATCCTTTAGTTGTCGACTTAAATATAGTATCTCATCTACCATTCCCCATTTATATTTTGTTACTAAAATAATTTTTGAGGAAATCTCTTTACAAATTTGTGGAACTGAAACTCCTAATGCCAGACCATCATTTATACTTCTGGCTCCTTCCATTAAAATCAAATCTACATCTTTAGATACTTTTTTATGTGCATTAACTATCTTATTCATTAAATTAGGTATTTCTTCTCTTAAACAATCGGTATATAGTTGAGGAGTTAATATGACTGGTGAGTGATGTTCTAAAATCTCACAAGTACCTAAAACTTCACACATAAATTCTGTATCCCCATCTATCACAGTGTCCTTAACTTTTTTTGGATGAGTTCCTACTGGCTTAATAAAATTTATATTATATTCCTGATTCTTTAAAATTAATCCTAATCCAGCACAAATTGTGCTTTTACCAGAGAATTCCTCATTTGAAACTATATAACATGTAACCATTAAATCATCCTCCTAAAGAAATTCTTACATCTGTGGCTACAGATCCTTTTCCTTCATCATATACCATTAAAGGATTTATATCCATTTCTAATATATTCGGAAAGTCGGTTACCAATTGTGATAACCTGAGAAGAGAGTTTGATATTGAATCAATATCTGCCGGTTTCTCCCCTCTTATTCCACGAAGAAGAGGAAAAGCTTTTATCTCAGAAATCATGTCCCAGGCTTCACTTTCAGTTATAGGAGCAATTCTGAATGAAACATCCTTTAACACTTCCACATATATTCCTCCTAATCCAAACATAAGCAAAGGTCCAAATTGAGGATCTTTATTCATTCCTAATATAATCTCTCTTTTAGCATCAATAAATTCTTGTAATGTCACCCCCAATATTTTTGCATTTGGCATATATCTTTTTGTCTCTAACATTATACTATTAAAAGAATTTTTTAATTCTTGCTCATTTTTTACTCCTATTTTAACACCACCAATATCAGTTTTATGTAATATATCAGGAGAAGCTACTTTTAAAACAAGAGGGTAACCAATTATTTCAGTTAACTTGATAGCTTGATTGATATCTTTAGCAAGCTTAGTTTTTGGAATTCGTATTCCATATGCTTTTACAACTTCTCTCGCTTCTGTATCAGTTAAAAATCTTCTATCTTCAGAAATAGCATTTTTAAAGATTTTCTGAACTTTTTCCTTATCCACCTTAAATTTTTGATAAATTTTTCTTGGTGAAACTATATATTTATGATATGAAACCATTGCTGCTAAAGATGCAACTGCTCTTTCAGGAAAGTAATAATTAGGAATTGAGCTATCATGTAATATATTTATACCTTCTTTTACATGTTTCTTTCCCATAAAGCAGGCTATGATTGTCTTATTAGTTCTTTTTGAGAGTTCTTTCAAACCTAATGCTGTTTCTTTTATCTGTGTAGGAGCTGCTGGTACTAAAATTGCTATTAGTGCATCAACATTCTCATCAGAAATTAGCAAATTGGCTGCTCTTAAATATCTATCTGCTAAAGAATCACCAAGAACATCTACTGGATTGTAAATATTAGCTGCATTTGGTAAAAAACTTTTTAATTTATCAATTGTTTCTGAGGAGAATTGTGAAAGTATAATCCCATTTTTATCACAGGCATCACTAGTCATTACTCCAGCTCCTCCAGCATTTGTAATTATTGCAGCTCTTCTTCCTAATGGTAAGGGTTGATAAACAAGAGCAATTGAATAATCAAATAAATCCTGGACAGAATGAGCTTGGATTATACCGGATTGTTTAAAAGCACTATCATAAGCAGCTTGAGATCCAGCTAAAGTTCCAGTATGTGATGAAACTGCTTTTGCACCTGAATCAGTGCCACCAGATTTTACTAAAATTACTGGTTTCTTTTTAGAGACTTTGGTAGCAATTTTTATAAATCTTTCCCCTTCTGTTACACCCTCTAAATATCCAGTAATGACTTTTGTTTTTGGGTCTTTTAGAAAGTCTTCAAGGAAATCGACTTCAGTTAAATCAGCCTTATTTCCAAGACTGACAAATTTGTGGAAACCAATATTTTCCTCTATTGACCAATCTAAAATTGCAGCACATAAGGCTCCTGATTGAGAAAAAAAAGATATATTACCTTTTCTTGGAGTATGAGTTGTAAAAGAAGCATTATATGGACTATCGGTATTTATTATTCCTAAACAATTTGGACCTAAAACTCTAATTCCATATGACTTTGCAATGTTAGTAATTTCTTTTTCTAATCTTGCACCTTCAATCCCGGTTTCCTTGAAACCTGCAGAAATTATAATAGTAGCCTTTACTCCTTTTTTACCACATTCATCCATAACCTTTGGAACAAATCTTGCTGGAACAACTATAACCGCCATTTCTATTTCTGTTTTTATGTCCAAGATAGATGGAAAACATTTTATACCATGAATTTCATTAGCTTTTGGATTAACTGGAAAAAAGGGTCCTTTAAATCCAGAATTTCTGACATTGTCAAATATTATATGTCCAATCTTGTGTTCTTCTCTTGATACTCCAATAACTGCTATGGAATTAGGGTAAAAAAGAGATTTAAGACTCAAATTTTAACCTCCAGTTACTACTTTTTCTTTTTCTTTTTCTTTCCGGTTTTTATTACTTCTCTTTTATTGTAATATCCACAATTAGGACATATTCTATGTGGAATTTTTAATTCATGACATTGAGAACATTCGACTAAAGTTGGAAGATTCAATTTATGATGAGACCTTCTTTTATTTCTTCTTGATTTTGAAGTTTTTCTCTTTGGAACAGCCAATATTAAACCTCCGAATTAATTAAAATTCTTCAAATAAAAATAACACGGTAACCTATTTAATAAATTTTTAATATTTCATTTTTTTTCAATTCAACCATTTTCAGATCCATCTTTTTGATATAACAGTCACAATTTTTTTAGATATATCTACACAAAAAACAGACCACACTGGCAAATTTCTCAATCTGCATTCAAACCAAAAGTGTATTGTAAATTTCTTTAATTCTATTTATGAAAAAAAACATGACTATATGTTTTTAAAATCTTCACCACAAACTATAATGTGCGATGATTTTTTAATATACTGATGAATGAATAAGTTTGTTATACTTCTGTTTTAAGAGTCTTTCCAGCTAACTTATTTCTTCCATGTTCAATTGATGTGAGAAGTTTTTGTAAAGTTGCTTCTAAATTGGCTAACTTTGAATCCACATAATCTTCAGTTTCTAATCTCATCTCTCTACCTTTTGTTTCAGCTTGTCTGATAATAACCTCTGCTTCCTTATGTGCTTTCTTTATAATTTCTGTTTCTGAAATTAGATTGTTTGCTTTCTCCTCTGATTCTTTAATAATTCTATCCGCTTCCGTTTTTGCTTCATGCAATACTTGATCTCTTTCTTTTACAATCCATCTTGCTTGCTTGAATTCTTCAGGAAAAGATGCTTTTAGCCTATCCAGAAATTCATATATCTTTCCCTCACTTAAAATGATGTTTGAGGTAAGAGGAACTCTTTTGCATTTTGAAATCAATTCTTCAAATTTTTCTATTTCATTTAGTGCATCCACAATTTCTCCTTTCAAAAGAATTGTTATAAAATTTTGAAATCTTCATTTTCTAAAATAGATATAAAAAAAATTTTTAATGTTTTAGTAAGATATTTGTAGATATGATAAATCATTTTAATTAAAATTTAAAGAAAATGACAGAATCAAATTAATCATTATTAGTTATATAACCGTATTAAATAGAATAGAATTAATCTTTATTTTTTCTATATTCATTATAATAATTTATTAAATCATCATTTATCTCAGGTGGTATCAAGTTTTTAACACATCCATTAAATCTTAAAACCTCCTTAACAGCACTGGAACTTAAAAAAGCATAATCAGTTTTGGTTACTAAAAAAACAGTTTCAATTTCTGGAGCTAATTTATTATTTACTTGTGCCATTTGGAACTCGTATTCAAAGTCGGATGAAGCTCTCAATCCTTTGACTATAACTGATGCTTTTTTTTCTCTTGCAAAATCAACGAGTAATCCATCAAAGTAACAAACATCAATATTTTGATAAGGTTTAACAACTTTTTTTAATAACTTAACTCTTACATCTACTGGAAAGAAGGGAGCCTTTCTTGGATTTTTTGCAACTGCAACATAAATCTTATCATATAGATTTGATGCTCTTATGAATATATCCTTATGACCTGAAGTAACTGGGTCATAACTTCCTGGACAGATTACTATTTTTTCCATATTTTACTCCTTTAAAAAAATTTTTTTACACATCTTTAATTTATGGAAAAACTAAAAGCCTTAAATAAAATTTTATAATTAGAAACTCTTTATTAAACTAAGAAGATATATTATAAAAAAATGTAAAAAAATTCAAAAATTCAATTATTTATATGAATATTGATAGAAAGATACTACAGATTCTCCAGTTTTTATTCTCTTTATAAGATTCATCCCTATAGAAATTCCAGAAAAGGAAATCCTCTTTGAATGATGATAAATAAGCATTCCTCCTATCTTTAAAAGCTTACTTTTATTTATTTTTTTTAAGATGCTTCTTATCTTAATCTCATCTATATTATATGGTGGATCACAAAATAAGATATCAAACTTTAAACTTTTATTAGCTAAAATATCTATTGATTTAACCACATCCAAAGTCATTACCTTAGAAATATCATGAAATGATGTATTTATTAAATTCTGCTTTAAAAAATTTGCTGCAATATAGTCTTTTTCAATAAAAATAGCTTTCCTTCCTCCTCTACTCAATGCTTCAATTCCTAATGAGCCTGAACCTGCATAGAGATCTAATATATCGGCTTCAGTCAATTTCTTTGATATGATATCAAAAACCATTTTTTTAATTCTACTTGTCATAGGTCTTGTGGATAAACCCTTTTTACACTTTAATTTTCTTCCTTTAGCTTTTCCTGCAATAACCTTCATAGAAATAGTATTAGAAATTCTAAAAATATAATTTTAAATTAAACTCTAATATAAAATAAATATTGGAATCTTTGGGTACAGTTTCTTGAATAAAATGTAGGGCAAGGCTTTAGCCTTGCTTAATAATGCAACCCTAAAAGGTAGTCCTACATATGAATATGTCTTTGAAACCATATCACAAAGTTTTTGAAATAATCTAATTTCACAATATATTAAATCTGCCAGAATTTATTGTCTGGATATTCAAAATTTAAAAAATTTATCATAACCTTTGTAAGTGGAGTAGTTAGTTTTGTGTCATTTTCTAATATATAAAAGGCATCTTTTCTTGACTCTTCTAAAATTTCTCTATCCCTTACTATACTTGAGATTTTTAAATCTGGAATACCCCATTGTTTTTCACCAAAGATTTCACCTTCACCTCTTATTTCAAGGTCTTTATTTGCTAACTTGAAACCATCCTCTGTATTTAAAAATGCATCAATTCTTTTAAATGCTTCATCAGTCTTTAAATCCGCGAATAAATAACAGTATGATTTATGTTTTCCTCTTCTAATTCTTCCTCTTAATTGATGTAATTGAGCTAATCCAAAGCGATCTGCATTTTCTATTAACATTACAGTTGCATTCTTCACATCTATTCCAACTTCTATAACAGTAGTTGAGATAAGAATGTCAAGGTTTTTATTTTCAAATCTTTCCATAATCTCTTCTCTTTTTTTAGGTGATAGTTGTCCATGAAGAATTTCGACCTTATAATCTTTAAAAATCACCTGCTTTAACTGTTCTGCCTCCTTTGTTACCGATTTAACCTTAAGTAAATCAGAATCCTCAATTAATGGGCAAATTATAAATGCCTGTCTACCTTTATTTAATTCCTTTTTTATTAATTCATAAGCAATTTCTCTTTCACCTGGTTGGAATAATTTTGTTATAACACTACCTCTTCCAGGAGGCATTTCATCAATAATTGAAACATCTAAATCACCATAAATAGTTTGTGTGATGGTTCTCGGAATAGGTGTTGCGGACATAATTAAAACATGTGCGTATTTACCTTTACTCTTTAATTGTTCTCTCTGAGCAACTCCAAATCTATGCTGTTCATCAACAATAACCAATCCCAAATTAGAAAAATTCACTCTTTCCTGAATTAAGGCATGTGTTCCAATAATTATTTGATTTCCACCTTCTTTAATCCGGTTTAAAATCTTAAATTTCTCATTAGACATAATTGAGCTACTTAAAAGGAGTACTTCTATTGAACCATTTTTTAGAATTTTTTTAAAATTCCTAAAATGCTGCCATGCCAATACCTCAGTTGGAACCATAATTGCAGACTGATAACCATTCAGTGAAGAAATTATCATAGTAATCAAAGCAACTATTGTTTTTCCAGAACCAACATCTCCCTGTAGTAATCTATTCATTGGAAATGGTTTTGAGATGTCCTCTTTTATCTCATTTAAAACTTTTTTCTGAGCAGATGTAAGATTGAAAGAAAGGCTTTTTATAAATTTTTCAATCTCTGGTTTATCTACATCCATTGTTACTGATTCTAAATCTGTAGTCTGAGCTTTCCTTTTTAGTGCTAATCCTAACTGTAGAAAAAAAAGTTCATTATAAACAAGTCTTTTTCTTGCAATTTCCAATGAATGAAGGGAGGTAGGAAAATGAATCTGATTTATACAGTTTGATAAGGATGTAAGAAAATTTTGCTTTACTTTTATGTAATTTGGTAATGGATCTGGAAAAACCCCGAATTTTAAAAGAGTTTTACTAAAAATTCTTCTCAGAAATTTTGTGCTAATTCCAGCAGTTGATGGATGTTTGGGTATTATTCTACCCGTATGTATTTGATCTCTTTCACCCTTTAAATCTAATATATCATAGAGAGGATTTAATATTTGAAGTTCATTAAATCTATGTTTAACTACTCCACTATAAGCTACAAAAGTTTCTTTTTTTAATATATCAGCAATATAGTTCTGGTTAAACCAGATACCGGTTATATACCCTGTTTTGTCCCAGATAAATATTTTTAACAGGTTTTTCCCACTTCTTGTTCTACTTTTATCTACCCTTTTAACAACTCCTATTATTGTTACTTTCTCCCCTTCCTTAATATCACATATTTTTTTTACTTTTGAAAGATCTAAGTAGGTACGTGGAAAATGATAAAGAAGATCCTTTATATTAAAAATATTTAGATTAGTTAATTTCTTTGTAGTTACTTCACCAATTCCTAATCCTCTCGTTTTTGATATAGGAGTATAAAGAAGTATCTGATTTTTTAGTCTATTTTTTTTAGGAAAAACTGATTTGAGTTCAATCTTATTATTCAAGTAAGATTGTGGAGTAATACCTGCGAAAAAATTAAATTTATTCTCAATATTATCAAGCATTTTAAAAAATAAAGATTTGCAAATTATTCAATAGATATAATATAAGGATACAATGGTTGACCTCCATTATGAATTTCAATCTCTTTCTCTGGAAATGCATACTTGAGCTTTTTTTCTATTTTGTTTCGTTCTTGTTCAGACACATCCTTACCACAGTATATAGTTATTATTTCATCCTCTTCCCTCAACATCTTATCAATCAGAGAAACAGTGCTTTGAATAAGGTCATCTCCTACAATCATTAATTTTCCATCATAGAATCCTATTACATCTCCCTTTTTAATATCACCAATGGTGGTTTTTGAATCTCTTACTGCAAAAGTTACTTCGCCAGTCTTAACATATCCTATGCTTTCCTCCATTGATTTTACATTAACATCAATTTCCAGATCTTTATTGAAGGAGAGCATGGCTGAAAATCCTTGTGGTATTGATCTACTATTTATTACAGCTATATTTTTTTCTGTTAATTCTTTAACCTGAATAGCTGCGGGAATTATATTTTTATTATTCGGAAGTATAATTACTTCTTTATTAGGTATACTATTCACAGCTTTTGCAATATCAGCAGTACTAGGATTCATACTTTGACCTCCATTTACTATTTTATTTACACCAATACTTTCAAATATTGCTTTGTTACCATCACCAACACAGACTGAAATTATCCCAATCTCATCTGAAATCTCTTTTTCAATTTTCTGAGCTTTCGCTTGATCCCGCATATTATCAATTTTTATATTATGAATCTCACCCTCTTTTAGAGCCCTTCTTATTACTAAATTAGGTTCATTAGTATGAACATGTATATGTACATTTTCACTATTACCTACAACAAGAACTGAATTTCCCCTATTCTTGATATATTTTTTCAATTTATCTATATCAATGTTTTCTCCCTCTAATAAAAATTCAGTACAATAAGTATAAGTTAATTCTTCCTTTTGTTGTCCTAATCCCATAAACTCTACTCCTTTTGTAACTGCTGTTGGTTTTAATTCCTCTCCCTTTAATCTACTTAACATTCCTAAAAAAAGTATATATAATCCTTGCCCTCCAGCATCTACAACATCAGCCTCTTTTAATACATCTAAAAGTAATGGGGTCCTCTCCACTGATTGTTTAGCTTCTTCCACAATTTTTTCTAAAAATTTCTCAAATGTATCACTTTTTTTAAATATATCTTTGGCAGAATTAGATATATCACTGATAACAGTTAACATTGTTCCTTCAACTGGTTTCATTACACCCTTATATGATACTTTTTTTCCTATTTCTAAAGCTTTTGCAAAATCCTTTATGTCAATTTCTTTTTTATTTTTAATATGATTAAACATTCCACGAAAAATCTGAGAGAGTATAACACCAGAATTACCCCTCGCACCTAAGAGAGAGCCCTGGATTATACCATTAGCAAGCTTTTTCATATTTAATTCATTTATTGATGATAATTCTTGAAATACAGATTGCATTGTTAGGACCATATTTGTACCAGTATCTCCATCAGGTACTGGAAAAACATTTAGTTCATTTATTTCTTCCTCATTCTTCTGCAAATAAGCATATCCAGATTCCAATAAATCATAAATATCATTTGAAGAAAGTAGCTTAGCCAAATCTAATACACCCTTTTTAAATCTTTAACTTATTTCAAAATTGATTGTATATTTACTTTTTGTATATTAATATCTATTTTTCCTATTGGTAAGGATATTAGTTTGTCAAGATTAAATCTAACTGAGTCTCTTAAACTTTTGGCAACTTGCTTAAGGTTTGTACCATACTGAATTACTACATAAATTTCAATATTAATTGTTCCTTTATCTCTATTTACAATAACACCTTTACTTTGGTGTTTCCTTTGTAAAAGTTTTATTATACCTTTACTAAGAGATGGATTTACCAAACCTACAACACCATAACATTCACTTGCTATATGACTTATAATTTCAGCAATAGCAGTGTTAGAAATTTTTATATTACCCAGAGATCTTCTTTTGAACTCCAAAATGTTTCCTCCAAATTATAGTTACTGTTCTAAAAAATTTAACACTTATTATTATAATCTTATTTGACGATTAATGGTATTTTATAGTTTCCTTACTTAAATTTTAGCAAGTTTATAAAGATTTATAAACCTTTAAAAATTTAACATCTTAAAGCAGCAAAAACAACTGTAAAAATTATAATTTTGTAATAATTATTGTCAACATTTTTATATCATAATATATAAAATATCTAAGAGTTGTATTTACATATATTTGCTCTTTTATATTGAAAACTGAATAAAAGATATTTGATTTTTTTAAATAATAGTCTTATAATTTTGACTTCATGAGTAATATTTTTAAAATCTTTTAAAAATAAATTATAATAAAATCATAAAATAATTTTTAATTTTATATTCATAAAGAGATAACATTATGGCAAGAGTTTGTGAAATTTGTGGAAAAGGTCCAGTATCAGGGCATAAAATAAGTCACTCTCATAGGAAAACTAAGAGAAGGTGGCTACCAAATCTTCGTACTGTAAAAGTAAAAAGGGGAAATCAAGTAATTAAAATTAAGGTGTGCACCAAATGTCTTAAGGCAGGTAAATTAGAAAAAATGGTGAAATAAAGAAAAAATATTATCTACTTTAACAATTTTTAAAAATTAGTATTATAAACATTCTATTTTATCAATTATTCCAACTTAAATCTTACTGTTTCTTCACCTGTTTCAATATTTAAAAAACACAAGTAATTTTCCTCAATGACTGCTATTGATGCTGGTTTTTTATCTAATGGAATGCTTGCACTACCAGGGTTTATAAAAAAAATACCCTCTATTTTTTCAAAGGATTGACGATGAGTGTGACCGGTTATTACAATATTATAACCATCCTTTTTTACAAATCTTAGAAAATCTTCCTTACTTATAATGTGTCCATGATTTATAAGGATTTTAAAAGGCTTTGAAAATATATACGCAACTGGACTTTGGATAGGTCTCTCTATTGCTATTTGGTCAACTTCACTATCACAATTGCCTTTGCAAAAAATTATAGGAACTTTGGATTCATTCAGAAGCTCTGCAGATTTTATGGGATTATAAGACTTTTTAATAGGGTTAAAAACACCATGATTTAATATATCCCCACAATGCAGGATAAAATCACAATCCTTGAAAATTTTCAAACTTTTTTTTATAGCTATATAATCCCCATGAGTATCACTAAATATTCCAATTTTCAAATTTAATCCCCTTTAAAATAAAAATAAACTTCAAATAATTCTTGAATTTTATTAATTTTATTTTTAATTAGAATTTAATAATTTATATAAATTCATCCATATTAATAGCTTTGATTTATGGTTTCAAAGACATTTTATCCTCCCCCTACCCACTCCCATAAAGGGAGGGGAATTGACCCTCGAGTGTAACGAAGGGGAATGGAGAAACTATGCCCAAACCTTATTCTACCTTTCTTTTAAAAAAGGAGATAAAAAATATTTTTTTTATTTTTTACTATTTTATTATTTAATCTCTTTTAATAGATTTGACATTTCAATAGCTGAGATAGCTGCTTGATATCCTTTATTTCCCATTTTTGTACCTGCTCTTTCTATAGCCTGTTCAACATTGTCTGCAGTTATAATTCCAAACGACAATGGTATGCCCAGATCTAAACTAACACTTTCCATTCCTCTTGTTACCTGAGTTGCTACATATTCAAAGTGAGGAGTATCACCTCGTATAACCGCTCCCAGACATATAATAGCATTATATTTTTTAATTAGTCCTAACTTTTTTGCAGCAAGAGGAATTTCAAAGCTCCCTGGAACATAGGTTATTTCAATATTATTTTCTTTACATTTGTGTCTTTTTAAGGCATCCAATGCTCCTTCTAAAAGACGATTTGTTATGAAATCATTAAATCTACTCACAACTATTCCAAATTTCAAATCTTCTGCTATTAAATGACCTTCATATATTTTGTCCCTTTTTTCTTTGTGAAAATTTTCCTCATACTCTACTGGTCCAAGCTTCATCTTACTACTTTCATATTTCTTTTCCATTTGTCCCCCTTTCTAAAAAATGATAAATTTACTATTTTAATTTAAATTCAATTCTTTTTTAGCTTTGTGGCATTTTTTCGAAGACATTTTACCCTCTCCCTACCCACTCCCATAAAGGGAGGGGAATTGACCCTCGAGTACATTCGCTTCGCTCAGTATAAATTTAACGAAGGGGAAGGGAGAAACTATGCCTAAATATTTCTCACATCCCTGCTCCTCTCCCATTAAACGAAGATTATATATTTTTAGTTTTTTTATTAGACCTTCGTATTTTGATTAAATTTAGTTTATTTTTAGATATCATCAATTAAATGAGAAAGTTTATCTCTCTTTGTTTGTAAATATTTAATATTTTCTTTATGTACATCCACAATTATAGGAATTCTTTCTATTATTTTTAATCCATATCCTTCAAGTCCTACAACCTTTTTTGGATTATTTGTCATCAATCTTATTGTTGATAATCCCAAATCAACTAAGATTTGAGCTCCGATCCCATAGTCTCTTAGATCAGGTGAAAATCCAAGTGCTCTGTTTGCTTCAACAGTATCTAACCCTTCATCTTGAAGCTTATATGCTCTTAATTTATTAATGAGGCCAATTCCTCTTCCTTCTTGTTGCATATATAGTAAGATTCCTCTACCTTCCTTCTGAATCATCTTAAGAGCTTTAGAAAGTTGTTGACCGCAGTCACACCTTAATGATCTGAAAACATCTCCAGTAATACATTGAGAATGTACTCTGACCAGCACATTTTGTACTCCACGGACTTTACCTTTTTTTAAAACAATATGAACTTTTTTATCCAAAACTGATTGATAAGCAATAATATCATATTCACCAAACTCTGTAGGAAGTGTAGTCTCTGACATTCTTTTAATCAATTTTTCTCTTTTTCGTCGATACTCAATGATAGATAATACAGTAACTATTGGCATATTAAACTTTTTAGATATTTTTTCTAATTGAGGTAACCTGGCCATTGTTCCATTGTCATTCATTATTTCACATAAAACACCAGCCTGGAAAAAACCTGCTAAACGAGCTAAATCGACAGTAGCTTCAGTATGTCCTGCTCTTTTAAGTACACCCCCGTCCCTTGCTCTTAATGGGAATATATGACCCGGTCTACTAATGTCTTCTGGTTTAGTTTTAGGATCAACTATTGTTAAGATTGTTTGAGCACGATCAAAAGCAGAAATTCCTGTTGATATTTTGTGCTTTGCACCTACTGATACTGTGAATGCAGTTCCATGTTTAGATGTATTTTCATTTACCATATCGGGTATCTTTAGCTCATTTAATCTAGAACTAATACATGGCATACAGATTAGACCTCGACCAAACTTTGTCATGAAATTTATATCTTCAGGAGTAACTTTCTCTGCAACCATTATAAAATCACCTTCATTTTCTCTATCTTCATCATCAACCACTATTACCATTTTCCCTTTTTTTATCTCTTTAATTGCTTTTTCAACAGTATCAATACTCATACCATCACTCTCTTCTGTAATCAATTAATCATTTTTAATTTATTATTAAACTTTTTTATTTATAATTAGAATATAAAACTTTGGTTGTTACCTATAATTTAATAGCTCAAAACTTTATTAAAACTGAGATTTAGGGCATGGTTTCGAAGACATTTTACCCTCCCCCTACCCCCTCCCATAAAGGGAGGGGAATTAACCCTTGAGTGTAACGAAGGGAAAGGGAGAAACTATACCCAAATCGTTTAATTTCTTTTAAGCTTTTTCTTTAATCTGTTATTAAAATCTCTTTGATTTTTATGTATTTCTGAAATAAATTTATAACAATATTTTGCAAGAATATCTGCTTCTAAATTTACATTATCATTGACTTTTTTATTACCTAAAGTAGTATTTTTTAAAGTATATGGAATTAATGAAATCGTGAATTTGTAATCAAAAATATCTACTATAGTCAAACTAATTCCATCTATGGCTATCGATCCTTTTTCTATTAAGTATTTTGCTATTTCTTTTGAATAAGAGATATCAAATACACTAAAATCTCTTTCTTTTTTTATTCTTACTATCTTTCCAACCTCATCAACATGTCCTAAAACAATATGCCCTCCCAATAAAGTTCCAAGAGTAATTGATCTTTCTAAATTAACTTTCATTCCTACTCTAAGAGATTTCAAGGTTGTCTTTTTAAAGGTTTCTGTTGATAAATCAACCCCAAATAATTTATTCCCTATTTCTGAAACTGTAAGACATACACCATCTACACTTAGAGAGTCACCTAATTCAAGATTCTCATAAATCTTATTACAAGATATTCTTAGAAAACCCTTATTAGTAGTTCGTCTTGTTTTTTTAACTATCCCGATTTCTTCAATTATTCCAGAAAACAATATTTTCTCCTTTCTATTTGACCGGATATGCTTCAATAAATATATCTTTTCCCATCCTTCTTATATTAGAAAAATTGATTTTAATAACATCCATCATTTTTTCAATACCTAAATCACCTATGGTTTGAAAAGAATTGGATCCACCAATTATAATAGGAGCTATAAAAACAATAAGTTTATCAACCAAATTCTGTCTTAAAAAAGATGTTGAGAGAGTTGGACCAGCTTCTATTAGAACGGATGATATCTCTCTACTTCCCAATATTTTTAATAATTTAGTTAAATTTACTTTGTTTTTTAGTTCAATATTTTCATTCTTGTTTTCATTAATTATTATAATCTCTGCTCCAAGTTCATTTATTTCTTTAGCTTTTTTCTTGTTATGATGTTTGGTTGTTACAATAATTAATTTTGCCTTATTAGTAGTTCTTACTAAATTTGAATCCAATGGAATTTTAAGTTCTGAATCTAATACAATTCTTATAGGATTTTTTTTGTTGTTACCATACCTAACAGTAAGTAAGGGGTCATCAGTTAAAACCGTTCCTATTCCGGTTAATATGCTATTATATCGACTCCTTTTTTCATGCACATATTTTCTCGAAACATCTGACGTTATCCACCTGGAATCCCCTGTTTTAGTACACATCTTACCATCTAAACTTATAGCTATTTTCAATGTGATAAAAGGAATTTTTTTTGTAATATATTTTATGTAAGTCTCATTCTGTTTTGATATCTCTTCTTCTAAAAAACCAACTTCTACATCAATTCCTCCTTCCTTTAATTCTCTTATTCCATTACCATTTACATTTGGATTAGGATCAATCATACCAACTATTACTTTTGTTATTTCACTTTTTAAAATAACTTGAGTACATGGAGGAGTATGACCATAAAAGCAACAAGGTTCAAGAGTTACATACATAGTTGCTCCTTTCAGAGAAACATTAGTTGAATTTAAGGCTTCTACTTCTGCATGATTAGAACCCCTTTTTTTATGATATCCTTTTCCGATTATCTCATCATTTTTAACTAAAACAGTTCCAACTAGTGGATTGGGGCTTGTATTTCCTCTTGCTTTTTCTGCCAATTCAATTGCAATATTCATATACATTTCATGTATATCTTTTTTAATATTTTTCACCTATTAAATCCACTTCCATAAAGATTTTTCAATTAATTAAAAATTATGTAATGTAAGTCACAAGATTCAATTATAAAAGTAAGGCTAAAATCCTACCTTGTATTGTTAATTGAGTTTTATCCTTTTAGAACAATATTAAAAGTTTAAAATATTTCCCTTAATAAAATAAGCGTCAGGGAGAAAATCCTTGACGCAAATATTAAATCTTCTCCCATCCAGACTATACTGTCGGCTCTGGAAATTACCAGATCTGCCAAAAAGGCTCGCGGGCTTTTACCGCCGGTCGGGAATTACACCCTGCCCCGAAGCTTTTTTATTTTTAAAAATATAATAATACTTATAATCTTAAAAAGCTATTATTTTTCACTATTTTACCAAAAAATATACTATCTATATAATTATTTTTATTGATATTTTTAATTAGGTTAAAATTTTTGATTTAATTACTTTTCTATAATATATTCAATTTTCTAAAACCTATACTTCAATTGAAGAGAAATTTTTTGCAGCTTTTTCTACATCACTCGATTTATATATTGCTGATCCAACTACTAAAATATCAACTCCTGCTTTTAATAACTTAGAAGCATTGTCTAAATTTACTCCACCGTCTACCTCTACTTTAACTTTAACATTTTTTAAATCAATTAATTTCTTAACCTCTTTAATTCTTTCATATGTTTTTTCTATGAATTTTTGACCTCCAAAACCTGGAAAAACTGACATAATCAGTAAAAGGTCAATTTCCTTTAAGAAGCCCAATATATTCTTTACATCCGTGTCTGGATTTAATGCAAGTCCTGCCTTTACACCAAATTTTTTAATTTCTTCTATAATATCCAATATTCTCATAGAAGATTTTGATTCATAATGGATAATTACACAATCAGACCCGGTATCTATAAAATTTCTTATATATCTCTCTGGTTCTTGAATCATTAAATGAGATTCTAATGGAATATCAGTAATATCTTTTATGGCTTTAACAATTGGGATTCCAAAAGAAATATTTGGCACAAAATGCCCATCCATTACATCAATCTGAATGAAATCAGTATAAGGTTCTATTTTTTTTATTTCCTCTTTTAAATAAGCTAAATTAGCATCTAATATTGAAACTGACAATTTATAAGATTTATCTTTTTTAGTAACCATAATGAAATTTAATATTTTTTAATTTAACCTAAAATGTCTCCTCTTTTTACCTGATACCCCCTTAAAAACTCGACATCCTTCATCTTGTTCCTGTCCTGAGGTTGTAGTATAAAAAGACGAATTAAATAATCTGATGTTGCAATAAAAAGACCTTTTTTTGGAGAACTAGTCACTACAGATCCTGGAGGAAGACTCGATTTTCTGTTGGTTATTTGAGACACATAAATTTTTAAATTTCTTCCCCTTAAATTTGTGTAAGCACCAGGAGTTGGATTTAAAGCTCTTATTTGGTTGTATATTTTTTTTGCTGGATTGTTCCAATTTATTACACTAAATTTTTTTGTAATTTTCTGAGTATATGTTGCCAGATTATCATCTTGTACTGTAATTTTTACTTTCTCATTTTCAATTAAATCTAGAGTATCTATTAACAATTTACAACCTTCTTTTTCAATTATTCGCTTAAGTTTTCCAAAAGTATCATTCTCTTTAATCTTAATCTTTTTTTGCAGAATGATATCACCAGAATCCATCCTCTCCTCTAAAAAAGTAGTAGTAATTCCTGTATTAGAATCTCCGTTTAATATTGCCCATTGAATTGGTGAAGGACCCCTGTATTTTGGAAGCAAAGAAGGATGAAGATTAATCCATCCTTTTTTCATAATTTCTATTAATTCTTTTTTTAAAATTCTTCCATATGCAACTATGACCCCTGCTTCTGCTTTAAGTTTCTTAATCTGTGAAATAAATTCAGGGTCATTAATATTTTGAGGTTGATAAACTTTCAATCCTAACTTGATAGCTTCTCTCTTTATTGGAGGTAGTGTAACTCTCATACCCCGTCCCTTCTTTCTATCAGGGTTAGTAATAACAGCAAGAACTTCATGATGTGATGAGTTCACAGTTCTTAAAAATGGTACAGAAAATTGGGGTGTTCCTAAAAAGATTAGTTTCAAATCTTATCCTCCTGGTACTTTTTTCTTAACTCATTCAGTTCTAAAAGTATTTTTCTTCTGTCCACATTTGAAGCATGATCAATAATCAAGACACCATTAAGATGATCAATTTCATGTTGAATTGCTCTTGCTAATAAACCTTCAGCTTCTATTTTAACTTTTTTTCCTTTTGAGTTTTTAGTTATTATATATACTTTTTCAGCTCTCTTTATAGGACAGCTTAAAGAGTGAAAACTCAAACAACCCTCTTGTTCCTCTATTTCACCTTCTTTTTTTATAATTTTAGGATTTATTAGTTCAACTAGTTTATCTTCTATATTAATAATAGCCACTCTTTTTAATACACCAATCTGATTAGCTGCAAGACCTGCACCTGAAGCAGTATTCATAGTATCCTTTAAATCTTCTATCAATTTTTTTATCTTACTATTTATCTTTTTAACACTTGAGCTCTTTTCCCTTAAAACCGGATCTCCAAATATTCTTATCTTCTTCATCCCATTTAAAATAACCTCTTATTCTTTAACTTTAGTAATAGACTTCTCTGTTCTTATAAATAAATTCAGGAAAATGAATTTTATTAGAAATATCATAACTTTTCAATATATAGAAATCATATACGATTCACATTGTCATTATTGGGTCAACATCAACTACATATTTAGCCTTTTTACTGAATTGAGGTATCTCAAACAAAGTCTGCGTTAAAATATTTCGTGTTTTATCAGGTTTTTTACTTTTTATAAATATATGCCATCTATATTTACCTTTAATTCTAGTAAGAGGGGCGGGCGCAGGACCTAAAACAATCGCAAAATTATCTATTTTTTTTAACTTTAGAAAGGATAATATTTTATTGCTGAGATTAATAACATCTTTTTCAACTTTACCAGAAATTGTTATATTTATTAGATGAGAAAATGGTGAGTACATTAGTTCTTTTCTATATTGAATCTCTTTTCTATAAAATCTTATATAATCACCTTTTGTTGCACAATCAATAGCGTAATGTTCAGGAAAATGTGTCTGGATTATTACTCTTCCCACTTTCTTACCTCTTCCTGACCTTCCACTAACCTGGGTTATTAGCTGAAATGTTCTTTCTGAAGCTCTAAATTCTGGAAGATTTAAAGCTGTATCTGCATTTACAACTCCAACTAATGTAACATTTTTTATATCCAATCCTTTTGCAATCATCTGGGTTCCTAAGAGAATTGACCCTGAACTCTGACTAAACTGGTTAAGAATTATTTGATGTGATGTTTTCCTTTTAGTAGTATCTGTATCCATTCTATAAACATCCACTTCAGAAAATAATTTATGTAATTGTTCCTCTATTCTCTGAGTACCAGTTCCCATTGGTTTTAATGTTATACCCTTGCAATTTGGACATATGTCAGTTGCTATAATTGTATAGTTACAATGATGACATATAAGTGAGAGATTTGCCTTATGGTATTTCATAGATAAACTGCAATTTGGACATTTAAAAACATATCCACAGCTTGTGCAGAGTAAAAATGTTGCAAATCCTCTTCGATTAATAAATAATATAATTCCATCCTTATTTTTTAAAGTTTTTTCAATCTCATATGTCAATTTCTCGCTCATTCCTAAAGCTCCTGGAACAATTGGCTCCTGTCTCATGTCAACTACTTCAACTTCTGGCAATCCTCCTTTTGTAACTCTTTCCGGGAGATTAAGAAATTTATATTCACCAATTTCTGCTTTATATCTTGTTTCAATGCTTGGAGTAGCACTTCCATATATAATAACTGCATTTTGTAGCTCAGCCAATTTCTGAGCAACTTCCCTAGCATGGTATTGTGGCGATGTTGTTTCCTTATATGTATTTTCATGTTCCTCATCAATGATAATTACTCCAAGATTTCTTAATGGGGAAAAAATTGCAGAGCGAGTTCCAATTACTACCTTGCACTTACTTTCATTTATATCCACCCACTGATCATATCTTTCTCCCTTACTCATTTTACTATGAAAAACTCCAACAACATTACCCAATCTATTCTTGAAACGAGATACCATCTGAGGTGTTAGTGCAATTTCAGGAACTAAAATTAGAGCAGTTTTACCAATAGAAAGTAGAAATGAGATGACTCTAAGATAAACCTCGGTCTTTCCACTTCCAGTTACCCCCTGTAATAAAAAGCTTGCTTTAATTCCTTTCTTTATTTGCACAATTATTTTATTAATAGCATTTTTTTGGTAAGATGTTAATCTTTTAGGAATAAATTTTTCATCCTTATACATTGTGGGAAATTCTCTCTTTACTCTCTTTGAAATTATTTCAATATATCCTTTTTTAGCTAAAGATGAAACACTAAAGTAAGATGATTTTACTCTTTTTAAAAGCTTGCTTTGTGAAATTTCTCCCGTAAGCAATAATTCTTTAAGTATTTCTCTTTGTTTAGGGGCATTTTTCAATTTTTTTAGCACTACTTTGATTTTATCCTTGGATAATTTAGGTTTGACAATTTTTATAAAATGATGAGTAACAACCTTACGTTTTACCTTATATATTCTTTTTACTAATCCCCTTTCCTCAAGAGAATTAACAGTATTAAAAATATTTTTTCTAAATAAAAGTTTTTGCAATTTTGCAATTTTTACTGGATCTTTATTTTCTGGAAGTATCTTTATAACCTTTCTTTGCAAAAAAGCATTTTTAGATAATTTCTCTAAACAATTCTTCTTATCTTTAACAAGTTTTACGAAAGTAACAGTAGCCTCAATACTCCCTGGTGGAATAATATGCTTTATACATCTAGAAAGAGGGGCTAGATAATAATTAGACATCCATTTACAAAGTTTTAACATGGTCAGAGAAAACTGTGGTTTTTCATCTAAAATCGTTCTAACTTTTTTTAACCTCTTAACGGGTTTTTTAGTTGTAAATCCAACGACAAAACCTACTCTCAGGCTATGAGAAAATGGGATTTTTACTAAAGACCCAACTCTTAGTTTGTCTTTTAAATTGGAGGGTATATTGTAAACATATAATTTACTTAATTCTTTCGTAGGAAGGTTCACTAGCACTTCTGCTAGTTCAATTTTGTTTACCACTATTATTTCTCCATATTTAGCAATAGATTTTGCTATTTTGTGCCTACTTACCTACTCTTTTGTCTTCTTAGTTTCCTTATAAAAAATTTTACCTTCAGCAATTTCTTCAAAGGCTATTGTAAGAGGTATTGTGGAATCACTTAATACAAATGGCTCTGGGTATTTACATTTTCTCATATATTTCTGAGCATTTTTGTATGATCTTATCTCTCTTGCTCTCTTAGAAGCAAGAACTGTTAATATAAATCTATTTTCAATTTTATTTTTCAATTTATTAATAGACACCTTATCAATTATCTATTTTTTATAAACTTATATATAATGGCTCTTAATTTAATCACAGCTCTCTTCATATCATCATTAATAATAACATGGTCATATAAACCCTTGAGTAATATCTGTTCCTTAGCATATTCTAATCTCGTAGACATATCCTTTTTAAGCTCTGTATTTCTTGCTTTAAGCCTTTTTTCTAATTCTTTAAAAGATGGGGGTAATATATATATTAAGAGAGCAGGAATTTTCTTTTTTCTAACCTGAGAAGCTCCCTGTTCATCTATATCAAGTATCACATTTTTTCTTTCTTCTCTTAACTTTTCTACATTTTCTTTCAGTGTACCATACAGATTTCCATGAACTTTAGCCCATTCAATAAAAGCATTATTTTTTATTAATTCATTGAACTTTCTTGTGGATATAAAGAAATAATCAACTCCTTCCATCTCACCTTTTCTCATAGGTCTTGTGGTTGCTGAGATAGAGAATGCCAGAGTTGGAATTCTATCCATGAGACTTCTAATCAGGGTAGTTTTACCTGCCCCAGATGGGCCTGATATGATAATTAATTTACCGAACTTTTTTGTGCTTTTATTACTTTCCAAAACGAAAGAGTAGATCCCTTTTTTGTCTGACTCCTAAACCTTTAATTCTACGAGATTCTGCTATTTTAACTTCACCCATTATCTTTTTAGCTGTTATTTTTCCAACACGAGGTAACGAAGACAAAAGATCCCTTGCCCTTATTCTTTCAACTGCTGGTCCAGTCATCCTGAATACATTATTAAGGTTAATTTCTCCTTTTTTCAGTTTTTTCTTTAACTCTGCTCTTTCTGCTCTGAGTTGAAGGGCTTTTCTAAGACCTTCTTTTCTTTGTTCAGGTGTTAATTTTGGAGGATTCATTAAAATTTGCTCCTTTCTTATAAAATTTTAGATTTTTAGAAAATTTAATCTATTTAAATTCTAATATTATATTAAAATATTTACAAAATATTACAATGTATTATTTTATCAGACTTTATAAATATTAATCTATATTTTATCAGATTTTTAATGAAAAAATGAATATATTAATTTTTTATCCTTTCTCTCTATGGAGATTTAACCAGAATTAAAGTCCCAAAAGTCAAGGCATCCTGTGAATTTGCTCGAGGAGAAGAAGATATTATAAGCTCACTTTCACCTAAATGATCTGTATCCAAAATATCAAGATTAAAACCAAATACTGTTTCATCTAATGGATTCTGTACACCAAGTTGAATCCAGGGTATTTTTAATTCAATATAATATCCCCCAACCTTCTTTGATGAAGCAATATTAATCCCGGATAATTCATACTGTTCAGGAATAATTGTTTTCACTTGTGAAGGTATATTTGAAAAATTACCAGGTGAAATAAATAATTGATAATCATCAGCATCAAGTATCCTTGTATTTAAATCTCCGTATAAATTGCTATCTATAGATAACAATAAACCATCTCCGTTTAAAATATCATCTTCCTTTCCCAATGGAGTTAGAACATCATCAGTAACATCTACAACCATGTAAAAATATTTATCATCCCAGGCAGAATAGAATCTTCCAGAAAGATCTGAAGAATTTGTAAGACTCTCCGGCTTATAAGTTCCTTTAAATACAGAAAAGGAATCGAAATCCTCCCATTTTTCAGTAACTCCGTCTATTTCTATAGGATCTTTAATATCCAAGCATATCTTAGGGTATCCATTTGTTCTTCTATATTCTTTTTCACTTATTATCCTATATATTTTATTAATCAAAGTTTCTTTAACTTCCTCTTCATCAGGAGAATATACTGTTATCTCAATTGGTAATGACTCTTTCCTCTCCTTCTCACTATTTACTGCTTCAGCATATATAGCATATTTTCCAGATTCAGACGTTTCCCATTTAAATACATAAGGTTCTTTATTAAAATTCTTTAGTAATTTACCATTAATAAATACATTTACCTCATCAATCGGATGATTACTTGAAGCAACAACCTCAATATTAAATTCTGCTTTTCCTTGAAAAACAGGAATTTTTTCACCTTCTAATGGTGAAGAAATTGCTACTTCGAAGATAGTTTTTGATGATATCACTTCACCAGTAAAGATTTTCGAAATAAACGGTTTTAAAATATTGAAAAATAGAAGAAGAAATATAATAGTGGAAATTAATAATATTATTAGAAAGGTTAAACTTGTATCCAATTTTTCTCTTTTAACTTTTGGCATCCTTGATTTATCAGTATTCATATTCATACTCTAAATTTTCTATATTTTTCACTTATTTTATCACCAAGAAAAAAATCCTGATAGAAAATAATTGTTAATTATTTATTCAGAAAAATGAATTATTTTAATAATAAAATGCTTATTAAAACACTAGTTATTCCTGCAACTACCATCTTTAACCCTGAGATAAATAGGTTTTCTTTAGAGATTCTTCCCAAAAATACTCCTAAAAGAAATAAGGCTAAGAATGTTAAAGTAAATGAAATATAATAACAAATACTTATATTCAAATACTTATTAAACAAAAATGGTATCAATGAAAAAAATGCAGTTATAAAAGGGGCAATACCATCTATTACTGCAACAACTACTGTTGCAAATCTATGAGCACTTCCTATTTTTGTATTATTAAGACTTGATATTGTCGCTTTTTCCAATTCTCTCAAATCACTTATTCTTTCTGACCTTTCAGCTAAATATGCTCCCCATAAACCTGATATTCCCATAGCAATACAAGTTGAAATTCCTGTTACAAATATTATCAATGGATTGTCAAAATCTGATAAATAATAACCAATTAGTAATCCCAAAATTGTAAGACTACCATCAAAGCCATTCATTGCAAAGTAGCGCCTTGCAATTTTATCTACTTTTGAAATTTCTCTATATTCTTTAATTTTTTTTATAAATTCTTGAAGAAAATTCATAGGTTCTTTTGAAGATTATAGCGGATTAAGCAAGAGTCGATTCAGAATCTTGATGGGTAGGTACTTCTTCAACAATAGTACTTCCTGTTGATACTTTATCAACACTGTGAACAGTACCTCCATTAGTACTGATGACATTCTCAACTTCTTTATATCTTATATTCTGCCCTTCACATGTAATTTTTACACTTTCAGTTTTTGCATCCATTTCAACTAAACTAACATCAACTCCCTCAATTCCTTTAAGGTCAGCTAATTGTTTAGCTAAGTCTATAATAGAAGGAAATTGTGGTTTAACCACGTCTAACACTAAACGTCGGATATTACTCAATTCTTGATCACTCCTAAATATTCATATTGAAAAACTTATACCCTTTATTCATTAATGTATATTTATTTAATAATTTAATTTATAAGCTTAAGTAAAAGAATATGTCAAGTTTATAATAATCCTAATATTATTTATACTAAGTTTTGTGTAATATTACAACTATTAAATTTAAAAATCAATATTTCTTACATTCTAAAATACTTAAGACATCCTTAAGCTCTGCGGGTAAAACATCTTCTAAGCTCACATTTTTCCCATCTTTTGGATGTTTAAATTCCAACTTTAATGCATGCAAGAATTGCCTATTTAATCTTAACTCTTTCTCAATTTCTCTTTTTCTCCCATACAGAATATCACCAAATACAGGATTTCCTATGTAAGATAAATGTATCCTTATCTGATGAGTTCTTCCAGTTATAGGTTTAACCTCAATCAGAGTGAAATTTTTAAACCTTTTAAGAACTTTAAATTCAGTTATTGCTTCTTTTCCAGTAGGAATTACTGACATCCTTTTTCTATTCTTTCTACTCCTGCCAATTGGAGCATTTATTTTACCTTCATCCTCTTTTATCCTACCTTTTACTAAAGCTAAATAAGTTTTTTTGATACTCCTTTTTTTGAATTGTTCAGATAGATTTTTATGAGTATCATCATTTTTAGCTACAATCATCAAACCAGATGTTTGCTTATCCAATCTATGTACAATACCAGGTCTAAGAGCTCCTCCAATTTTAGATAGAAATTTTGTATGAAAAAGTAGTGCATTCACAATAGTTTTAGCTGAGTGACCTGGTGATGGATGAACAACCATTCCAGCTGGTTTTGATAGAACTATTAGATCCTTATCCTCATATATAATATCTACCTTAATATCCTCTGGTCTTGTTTCCAATTTTACTAAAGGGGGAATAATTAGTTCAATATTATTTCCTCTTTTTAAAGCATAACTCTTTTGCTTTTTTTCACCATTAACAAAAACATTTCCCTGAGAAATTAATTTTTGAACTCGTGATCTTGATAATTTTGGTATTCTTTCACAAATAAAAAGGTCTAATCTTTTACCAATATCTTTATATGAGGAAGTAAGTTTTATTTTTTTCTTAATGTTTTCCACTTTTAAATCAAATTTTTTTATAAATATAATATCTGTATAAAAGATATATTAATGAGGCAAAAAATATTAATATAGAAAATATCTGGGAACCAGTAAGTCCTAATATAAATAAAGGATTATCTCTAAAAAATTCTGATATAAAACAGGCTATACCATAAAGTAATAAATAAATTAAAAGAAGATTTCCTTCAACCTTAATCCTTTTTCTAATCAGCCATAAAATTATGAAAATTAAAAAATTATGAGCAATATGATAAATCTGAGTTGGGTGTCTAAATGCTCCTTCAAGGTATATCGCCCATGGCAATGTAGTAGGTTTTCCAAAACAACATCCTCTTAGCAAACAGCCTATTCTTCCTATAGTATGACCTAAGGGAATTGCTGGAGCACAAATATCAGCAATTGTTTTAATCGAGATTTTTTTAAAGTGACTAACTAATATTACTCCAATTGCTCCTAAAACCAATCCTCCATAAAATATAAAACCTTCCCCAAACCCTAATAATATTTCAACAGGATTTTTTGAATAGTAACTCCAATTTCTTAAAATAAATATTAATTTACTACCCAATGTACCACATATCATAGCTGTCAAACCAAGATCTAATGCAAGGTTAGAGTTTAATCCCCTTCTTTTAGCTTCAAGATGAATTATAAAAATTGCCAATAAATAACCCAAAGCAACCATAAGTCCGTATGAATGAATTGTTATATTACCTAACTTAAATAGAGTTGGATACATCTAAATTACTCCTTTAAATTTATTTTAAATATTTTACCTTGACATTTATAAATTTTTGATTTTTTTAGATTTGTAGTATGGTTTCGAAGACATTTTACTCTCCCCCTACCCCCTCCCATAAAGGGAGGGAATTGACCCTCGAGTACATTCGCTTCGCTCAGTATAAATTTAACAAAGGGGAAGGGAGAAAGTATAACCAAATCTTCTAATTACTTTCGTTTTTAACATCTTTTTCTTTTTTAAAATAAAATAGATCACCTTTCATTATTGCTAAAGCAATAAGAAAAAAACCAATTACTACACAGGAATCAGCAATATTAAATGCAGGCCATCTAATCTTTGGGTTTATTCCAAAATCTAAAAAATCAGTTACTTTTCCAAAAATCAGTCTATCAAAAATATTATTCCCAGTCGCTCCTCCTAAAATCAAACCAATTGATATGTAAACTGAGGGATTCTTCTCTTTATATATATACCCTAAATAAAGAAAGAGACCTATGGAGATAATAGAAACAACAATAAAAAATTTTTGAGCATTTGGAAATATTCCAAATGCAGCTCCAGTGTTATTTACATGTGTTATGTAAAAAATATCCTTTATTATAGGAACTGAATTTCCTAAAGAAATGCTTTTTCTTATTATATATTTGGTTATCTGGTCAAATAATAAAACTACAATCCACAAAATCCAAATTATTCTTATGCCTTTTTTTCTACTTATCATTAATTTAATTATTCCCCTTTTAAATAAAAATAATATTTATTCTTATTAATTATACTTTCACTCCACTTTTAATTTGTCCTTAATGTATATTTGCTTTACTCAGAACCTGTCCTTAAGAAATTGAAAGAACAAGAATTTCTAATTTTTATACAATAGAACCAGATATAGATATCCCTAATTTAATTTTATTTTCTTCAATCTCGTATTCTTCTATATAACCAGATAGTTCACTTGAAAATACCAGGTCTGTAGTTAGAGTTTCTCTACATAAATAATCTTTATACTCTTCAATAATTTTTCTATATTTCTCAGAACAATCAATTATGGTTTTAATTGTGTTTTCAATCTTAAATCCCGCTTTCTTTCTCTGGTTTTGAATTAATCTCAGTAATTCTCTTACAAATCCTTCTTCAAGAAGCTCTTCTGATAATGATGTATTTAAAGCAAGTGTTATCTGTCCTTCTTTTTCTACTACATATTGTGGTGGTGTAATAATTTCTAATAATAGTTCTTCTGGTAATAGTTGAACCTCTTTATCATCTAATATAATTTTAATATCTTTTTCTGCTAACAAATTATTCACAAGTTCTTTTTGATCCATTTTTTTTAAAATCTTTTTTATTAAAGGAACCTTTGAACCGTATTTTGGACCTAAAAGTTTGAAATTTGGCTTTACATCATATTTCAAAATTTCTTCAAGATTTTCAGTTAATTCAATTTTTTTTACATTAAGTTCATCTTTTATTACAGATTTATAATTTAGCAGTTTTTTAGTTTGTGATGTTTTATATACCTTAATATTTAAAACAGGTTGTCTTACTTTTATTGATGCTTTATTTCTCGCTGCTCTACCCATTCTTACAACTTTTCTTACCAAATTCATTTCTTCCATTAAGTCTTTGTCAATTAATTTTTCATTTGAAATTGGGAAATCTGTTAAATGAATACTCGTTGGTGATTCGTCAGAAATTGTAAGAACAAGGTTTTGATAAATCTCATCACTTATAAAAGGCATAAATGGTGCTAGGAGTTTCACAATTGTTACTAAACATTTATAAAGAGTTAAATAAGCAGAAATTTTATCTTTATCCTCCTCAGATTTCCAGAATCTCCTTCTCGATCTTCTAATATACCAATTTGATAATTTATTAATAAATTGTTCAATTACCTTTCCCCCTCTAGTTGCATCATAATTTTCTAGACTGTTATCAACGACAGTTACTGTATGATTTAGTTCTGATAAAATCCATCTATCCAGAATAGGCCTTTCCTCAAATCTTACAGAATAATCTTCGGGATTAAATTTATCAATATTTGCATATACTACAAAAAAACTATAACTATTCCATAATGTAAGAATAAACCTCTTTATGATTTTATCTATTACATCTATATCAAAATCCTTTGTTATCCACGGAGAACTCGAAGTGAAAAGATACCATCTAAGTGCGTCGGCACCTTGGTTATTTAAAACTGACCAGGGATCTACTATATTTCCCTTAGATGAGCTCATTTTTCTTCCATATTTATCATGTATTAGACCTAAACAAACTACATTTTTATAGCATGACTTCTCGAATAAAATAGTTGATATAGCCATCAATGTATAGAACCAACCTCTGGTCTGATCTAATGCTTCACAGATAAAATCAGCTGGGAAATTATCATGAAATCTTTCATAATTTTCAAAAGGATAATGAAATTGAGCATATGGCATTGAACCAGAGTCAAACCAACAATCAATTACTTCCTTAACTCTACTCATTTCTTCTTTACACTCTGGACATATCAGCTTTATTTCATCAATATATGGTCTGTGTAAATCTAATTTATCTGGAAAATGTTTAGCAAACTTCCTAAGTTCATCCAGGCTTCCGATGCACATTTTATGACCTGAATTATCCTCCCAAATAGGAAGTGGTGTACCCCAATATCTTTCCCTGGAAAGAGACCAATCAATATTATTCTCCAACCAATTACCGAATCTTCCATATTTAATGTGATCAGGATACCAGTTTATCTCAGAATTTGATTTTAGTAATTTATCTTTTATTGTTGAAGTAGCAATAAACCAGGATTTTCTTGCATAATATAAAAGTGGAGTATCACATCTCCAGCAATGAGGATAGGAATGTAAAATTTTTTCTTCCTTAAATAGGATTTTTCTTTGTTTAAGATTTTCTATAATCTCAGGATCAGCTTCTTTAACAAATAGACCTGCAAAGTCAACAGCTTCATTCTTTATTTTACCTGATTCACTAACTAATTGAATAATAGGAAGATCCATGTTTTGTGCCAATTTCATATCATCTACACCAAAAGCTGGAGCTATGTGAACAACTCCTGTACCTTCTTTAAGTGTCACAAAATCTGCACCTACTACAAGATAACAGTTTTTTTCTAAAGATATATAATTAAAAAGAGGTTCATATCGCTTACCTGTAAGATCTTTTCCTTTAAAAGTTCTTAATATTTGATAAGGTTGTTCAATTACGTCTTCTAAAAGTGCTTTAACTAATATAAGTTTTTCATTGTTCTTGCTTATTTCAACATAATCTTCATCCAAATTCACAGCTAATGCTACATTTGATAAAAGAGTCCATGGAGTAGTAGTCCATCCTAATAAGTAAGAATCCTCATTCTTGAGTTTAAACTTTACATAAACTGAAGGGTCCTCAACTTCCCTATAACCCAGTGCAATTTCATGACTTGAAAGTGGAGTTCCACACCTGGGACAGTAAGCAACAACTTTATATCCTTGATATAAAAGACCTTTATTATAAATCTGTTTTAAAATCCACCAAACTGTTTCTATATAATTATTTGAAAAAGTAAGGTAAGCATCAGTCATATCTAACCAGAAACCAATTCTGTCAGTAAATTCAACCCAGTCCTCTACATACTCAAGTACAGATTGTTTACATAACTCATTAAAACGTTTAACCCCAATTTTTTCTATTTCCTGTTTGCTATTTATACCCAATTTCTTTTCTATTTCAATCTCAATTGGTAGACCGTGAGTATCCCATCCTCCTTTCCTTGGTACATAATATCCTTTCATAGTCTTATATCGAGAATATATGTCTTTAAATGACCTTGCAAGTACGTGATGAACTGCAGGTTTAGTATTTGCTGTTGGAGGTCCTTCATAAAATATGAACTTTTTATTGCCCTCTCTAATTTTTAGACTTTTTTGAAAAATTTTATTTTTCTTCCAATACTCTAAAATAGTATTTTCAAGTTTTACTAAATCGATTTTACTCTCAACTGGTTTAAACATTTTAACCCCATACGTATTACTGTACTAATAATATGATAATAATATGATAAAGATGAATGGTACATATAACATATAATTATACATAATATAATTAATTTTTTTTAAATAAAAATCCTCTCATCATAAAAGACAAGAGGTTTTTCCTCGATACCATTTTAATTAAATGAATATGACTTAATTATATAATTGTAAATCAATCAAATTAGATTGACCATATCAAATTTTTAAAAAAGCATAAACTTAAATTAAAATCAAAAAAAATAATTTGTTTAACAAATTTTATAATTAATTAATATTTTACTCTTCAAAAAATTTTTCAGCAATTTCACTATCAGCAAGTGATGTAGTATTTTCTCCTTCAGATTTTTCTTCCTCTTTTTTTCCCTTTCTTCTCTTATCCATTTTTTTCTTTTCAACTTCTCCTTTAAACTGACTGGTTGAAACATTTGTACCTTCAGTTATAGGTGTAGATTCATCATTTTTTTCCAACTTCTGCCCTGATTTCAAAGCTTCTTTTTTCTTTCCAATTTTTGCTTTCTTTTTATCAACTTCAGTATCTAAAATCTTTTCTGAAATTGGAGGTTTCTTCTCAACTTCCCTTAATTTAAAAACACTTGATAATTTTATATAACTTTCTGATAATTTTTTATTTAATTCATCATGCATTCTCTGAATTTCCTGGATATTTTCTAACATTTCTTTAGATTCATCCTGAGATTTAAAAGCAATTTCCTTTGCCTTTTTTTCAGCTTTTTTTCTAATATTATTAGCTCCAATTTTTGCATTTTTAATGAGTTCTTCCGCTGTTTTTTGTGCTGATATTAGTGTATTTTCCATTACTTTTCTCATTTCATTTGCTTCTTCATTTAATTCTTCTTCAGGTTTTTCTTTAAAAGCAACTTCATCAAGTTTTCTCTTTAAATTGTTATTCTCCTTATTAAGTAGTTCCAATTCCTCCGCTACACCATCCAGGAAAATATCTACTTCTTCAGGGTTATATCCCCTTAGAGAAAGGTGAAACTGTTTTTCTTGAATATCTATTGGTGTTATTCTCATAAAAACTCCTTTTTTATTGTTATATTATTGTTATTATTATTATTATTATATTATTTATTTTAACTGTACTATTATTGATTTTTATGTTGATTGTTGTTCTTTGTTATTGTTAATATTTTAATGTTTATTTAATATCTAATAAATCAATTGTTTTTACTTTTTTATTTTTTGGCTAAGTTGTTCCGCTCTATTTGTAGCTGCCTTTATAGCTTTCATTATGTAATATCTAATACCTCCCTTTTCTAATTGTTCCAATGCTGCAATAGTTGTTCCACCAGGGGACGTAACCATCCTCCTTAATTCAGTTGGAGATTTACCGGACTCCTTCAACATCTTGACTGAACCTTCCATAGTCTGAATTGCGAGTTTTTTTGCAATATCCTTATTTAGTCCAACTGATATTCCTGCATCTACTAAAGATTCTATAAAATAGAAAAAATATGCAGGTCCACAACCATTAATAGCAGCAGCGGCATTCTGCAACTTCTCGGGTAATATATCTACAACCCCAATACAAGAAAGTAATTCCTTGGCAAAACTTAGGTGTCTATCATTTGCATATTTTCCTTTACTTAATACAGACATTGCTGATTGGAAAAGAGCAGGTGTGTTGGGCATAACTCTTATGACAGGAACTTCTTCTTTTATATATGATTCAATAAAATCTGTAGGAATTCCAACAGCAATTGAAATTACTATTTGATTGGGTTTTAAATACTCTCCTACTTCCTCTAAAACTGTGGCAATATTTTGCGGTTTTACTGAAAGAAAAACTATATCAGATACTCTAATAGTTTCTTTATTATCAATGGTTGTCTTTATATGATATTTTTCTTCTAAATATTTAAGTCTAGGTTCTCTAATATCACTTAGGATAATATTTTCTACCAGGAAAAATTTAGATGAAATTATTCCCGAAAGTAGAGCTTCACACATATTTCCCGCACCAATAAAGCCGAGTCTGTTAAAATCGGACATATTATATCCTCCGAAAAATGATTATTTAATAGTTAAAATTTTTAACTAAAATTGATTAAAAAGTCCTCTTTCTTGAAGTCTTATTCTCTCTTCTGCTGATACTTCAACATTATAAGGTGTAATAAGGAAAACTCTATCAGCAACTCTCTGAATTCCTCCATTTAAACCATATGCAAGACCACTTGCAAAATCTATAATTCTCTTAGCTAATTCCTGGTCAACTTCTTGTAAATTGATAATCACAGGTATATCCTCTTTAAATTTATCACCCATACTTTTAGCATCACTAAAATTATGCGGTTCGATAATATGTACTTCGGATTGGAGAGATTCTTTATATCGTTCTATTGTTCCTATATTATCAACTTTATTTTTTTTAATACGCTTAATTACTGGTTTTTTTAAATATTCTCTTTGAGAAGCCTTCTCCTGTTCTAAGTATTCATCTTCCTCTTCAGCTAAACCTAGAAAAATTAAAATCTTCCTAAAAAATCCTGGCAAAACAAATCACCTCACTTTTTTAAAAATTGCAGAACCAATTCTTACCATAGTTGATCCTTCCTCTAAAGCTACTTCAAAATCATTACTCATTCCCATGGATAAATGTGAAAGAGATATACCTGGAAACTTCTTGCTTGTTATATTTTTAAGTTCTCTTAATGTTTTAAAAATCCTTCTACAAACATACATGTCACTTGTAAAAGGAGCTAAAGTCATAAGTCCAACTATTCTAATATTTTTATAAGCTGTTATCTCCTTAATAAAATCACTTAATAAATCTGGATCTATTCCATACTTAGTCTCTTCACCAGATATATTTACTTCTACCAGTATATTCTGAATTTTGTTTATGTTTTTTGCTCTTTTATCAATCTCTTTGACTGTCGAAATAGAATCAACTGAATGTATATATTTTACAATCGGTATAACTAATTTTACTTTCCTGCTCTGAAGATGTCCTATAAAATGCCATGTAACTAAGTCACCAATATCATTATATAAATTAATTAATTTTTTTACTCTATTCTCTCCAATATGTTTTATTCCATATTCTATTGCTATTTTTAATTCATCAGCATTAGCATACTTAGATGCTGCGATTAATATGACATCAGAAGGCAAGCGACCACTTTTTTTTGTTGCTTTCTCAATTTTCTTATAAATATTTTTAATATTTTGTTTAATATCAATTTTGTTAAACATAAATTCATATTTCTTTTTCAATATTTAGACAATTTCTATCTTAAAACAAGAATATAATATTGTTTAAATTAAAGAATGTTATATAAACAAAAACTCTGAGTAAGATCATAAACTCAATATTTCTTTTATAAACTCAAAATATGTTTATAACTGTACTCAGAATTTAAAATTAAAATTTGCATTAATTCAATATTATCATTTTTATAAAATTAACAGGATCTATTTAAAGTTTTTTTAATAAGAATAGATAGAGTAATTGAAACTTTCTAAAGTTATTTACGTTTTTTCCTCAAAAAAGCTGGTATATCTAAAAAATCCTTTTTTGTATCTTCTTCTCTTTCTTCTTCCTTAATGGGTTCTTCTTTTTCTTCTTGAATTTTTTCTTCAAAAGATAGTTCTTCTTTTGTAGTTAATCTACTTGATAATAATTCCTCATCAAATCCTGCTGCAATAACAGTTACTTTTAATGAATCCACTTTATTTTCATCCAAAACAGCACCAAAAACTATATCAGCATCTCTTTTTGAAGAATTTCTAATGATCTCAGCTGCTTGATTAATTTCAAAAAGTCGGAGGTCTGGACCTCCTGTTATATTAAGTAGTATTCCACTTGCTCCTTCTATAGAAACTTCAAGTAAGGGGCTTGAAATAGCTTTTTTTGCAGCTTCAATGGCTCTGTTTTCACCTGAAGCTTCACCACTTCCAAATAAAGCAGTTCCTGCATCTTGAATTATTGACTTTACATCAGCAAAATCTAAATTAATTAAACCGGGCATGATTATTAAATCTGTGATTCCTTGTATTCCATCTTTCAAAACCGAATCTGCTTTTTTAAATGATTCGATCAATGTTGTTTCTTCACTTGATACTTCCAGAAGTTTATCATTTGGAATTACAATTAAACAATCAACATTTTCTCTAAGTTCAGTAATGCCTTTTTCAGCTTGAAGTGACCTTTTTAATCCTTCAAAAGTAAATGGTCTTGTAACAACTCCTACTGTTAATGCTCCTTGTTCTTTAGCAATATTTGCTATAATAGGAGCAGCTCCTGTCCCAGTTCCACCACCTTTTCCTGCAGTAATAAATACCATATCTGCTCCTTTTAAAACCTCACTGATTGCATCTCTACTTTCCAATGCTGATTGTCTTCCAATTTCAGGATCTGAACCTGCACCAAGACCTGTTTCACCTATTATAAGTTTATTATCTGCTTCTGCTAAAAGTAGTGATTGAGCATCTGTATTAATTGCAATAAATTCTACTCCGTGAACTCCATCCTGTATCATTCTACTTACTGTGTTAGTTCCACCACCACCTATACCTACAACTTTTATAACTGCAACATAACTTTTATTAGGATCTATCACTTTTTAACCTCCTATTGTTTTGCTATTTTAGAAAACCATTCTTTTATCTTATTTATTAATATCTTTGTTATTTTGTCTCTTTCTTTTTTAAAACCCTCAATCTTTTGTTTATAGTTCATATAATACAACAGTAGACCTATAGTTGTAGAATATATTGGATTTTCCAAATTGTCAACTTTTGAGACAAATTTTTTTGAAATTCCTAATCTAACAGGCATTAAAAAATAGGATTTTGCAATTTCATCTATTCCAAAAATCTGAGAGGACCCTCCACTCAAAACCAGACCTCGTGGAATTAAATCTAATAGATTTTCTTTTTCTAATCTATCATAAATAATCTCAAAGATTTCTAAAAGACGTGGTTCAATAATAAAGCAAAGTTTTGTAGCTGTGATTATTTTATCGCTTCTTTCATTAAGATAGAAATAAGCACCTGGGTCTGCTAATTTTTCCATTGCAATAGCATATTCACATTTTATTCTTTCTGCGTTCTTGTAAGATGTCCTTAGACCAATTCTTATATCATTGGTTATAGTTTCACCACCAACTGGAATTACAAAACTAAATATTATACTACCATCAACAAAAACCGCAACATCTGTAGTCCCTGCTCCTATGTCAACAAGAGCAATTCCTTCATCCATTTCATCTTCATTAAGTACAGACAGGGATGAAGCCAACGATTCAAGTACAATGTCTTCTACTTCTATACTAGCTAAATTTAATGCTTTTATTAAATTTTTTAGTGAATTCAAAGCTCCAAATACAATATGAACCTCTGCTTCTAATTTATTTCCAAACATTCCAACCGGGTTTTTTACACCAATTTGTCCATCTACTATATATTGTCTTATCAATGAATGGATTAACTTATATTGTGGTGGAACCTCTACTTTTAATGCTGTTTTTAATGCCCTTTTTTTATCTGATAATGTAATCTCGGACTTAGGGTCAGTTACAATTGTTACTCCTCTATTATTAAATGACCTGATATGACTGCCAGTAACTCCTATAACTGCTGATTCTATTTCAAATCCACTTTCCTTTTCAGCTCTTTCCACAGAATCAATTATGAAACCTGCAACTTCCTGTGTATCTATTACGATCCCTTTTTTCATACCCTTTGATGGAGTAAAACCAACACCTAAAATCTCAACTTTACCCGGTGCTGCTTTCCCTACCATTGTACATATCTTTGATGTTCCTACATCTATCCCTATTACTATATCTTCATTCTTTGCCAATCTATTACCCTTTAAATAATTCTGATTTAAAAAATAGATTATGGAATTGTTATTGGATTTGTCCAGACTCTCACATCAATTACTTTCAATTGATTTTCCAGTTTTTCTGATTCCTCATTAATTCCTTCTGTGTTCACATTCTGTTTATTATCTTCTCTATTTTTATGTAAATTATAAATCTCTAATGCTGCTGATTGTTTTTCAAATAAGCTTTCTGAATTCCCAAATATTATTTCTATATTATCCTTTGTAAATAATGAAATATTTAAACCTTTACTTATAATAAAGTGAGACACTATTCTCTTTAGATCCTCACCTAAATCATTAAAAATATATGTAATTTCATCTAAACCATCAATTTCAAGTTTATCTCCGATGTTTATTTCCTCTATATCTAAATCTTTAATAATTGGCAGGTTCACTCCTGAATATTTACTCACTTCATCTAAGATATAACAATCTCTATCTAAAAAGAAAAAAGAATCTTTATTATTAACAACAGCTACTGGTATTCTTTCCTTAATTTCAACCTCTATTGTTCTTAAAAGACTTCTCTTAATTTTTACATCACTAATCCACGAAAGCTTGAGCAATTTCTCCTTAACATTATCTAAATCTATATTGAATATATTGGAATCTTTATTTAAATTAAAAGCTTCTATAATTACATTATCTGAATAATGCATACTCCCTGATATTCTTATGTCTTTAATATAAAAATAAGGAGAGGTTTCTAAGAATTTCAAGAGGGAAAGAATTGACAAAATAATAAGACTGATATACAGAATTCCCCTTATAATTCTAAAAAAACTTCGTCTTTTTCTTATTTTCTCTCTTTTCTTTAGATACCTTGATTCTTTAATCATCTAACCTAAAATCCAACTAACTTTATTTCTGTTTCCAAGATAATTTTATATTTTTTATAAACTTCTTCCTTTGCTAATTCTATAAGATTATATACATCTATTGCTTTTGCATTATCAAAGTTCTCAATAAAATTAGCATGCTTGGGTGAAAACCTGGCTCCATTTAAAACTTTTCCTTTTAACTTAACAGATTCTATGAGTTTAGAAGTAAACATTCCTTCAGGATTTTTAAAAATACTTCCAGCAGTTTTCGATTTAATTGGTTGATATTTCATTCTCCATTTCATATTTTTCTTCATTAATTTTTTAATTTTTTCTCCTGAACTTTTTTCCAATCCTAAATTTGCTTCTAAGATTGCTCCAACAATTGGAAATCTACAATATCTATAGCCAAAATCAAGTTGGTCCGATGAAAACTTGTAAATTTTTCCATTATAGTCACACATTTTTATATTTTTAATTAAATTACAGATCCCTGACTCAAATGCTCCTGCATTCCCATTAATAGATCCACCTATTGTACCGGGGATTCCCCATGCAAATTCCAATCCAGTTAGTTCATTTTCTAATGCACTTTTCACCAAATGTGTTAAAGAAGTAGATGAACCTGCTTTAATTTTATTTCCAGAAATTACAACTTTGTTAAACTCACCAGATAGTTTTACAACAACTCCTCTATATCCATTATCTGAAAAAAGTACATTTGTCCCATTACCTAAAATAAATATGTTACATTTAGGAAAACATATAGTAAAAACTTCTTTTAATTGCTTTTTGCTTTCAACAATGCAAAAAAAATCAGCGTTTCCACCTACCCTGTATGATATATGTTTACTAAGCGGTTCATCAGTTCTGAAAATTAGGTTTTTTAAAGAAGTAAGACCTTCTAATATGTTATCTGTATTTTTTTTATTCATAATTTTTCTAATAAATTGTATGCTACAGTATTTATATCTCCAGCACCCATTACTACTACAATATCATTGGGTTCAACATTTTCAAGAAGATAATGAGCTAAATTCTCTTTTCGTGGCAGATAAATAACTTGCTTCCTACTATTTTTCCTTAGTATTGAGTCTATAATTAATTTTGAAGTAACTCCAGGAATTGGGGTTTCACCTGCTGGATAAATTTCAGTAATTAAACACAAATCACTACAATTGAAACAATTTCCAAATTCTTCATACAATAAATTAGTACGCGTATATCTATGTGGTTGAAAAACACTTATTAATTTATTGTGTTTTTTAGCATTGGCTGCTTTCAAAGTAGCTGAAATTTCAGTTGGATGATGTGCATAATCATCTATTATAGTTACATTACCTGGATTACCTAATACATCAAATCTTCTTTGTACTCCAACAAATTGACCAAGTGTAAAAGAGATTTTTTCTGAAGAAATACCTAAATATTTACCAACTGAAATTGTTGCTAAAGCATTGTAAATATTATGTTCACCAGGAACCTTTAATTCTACAGAGAATTTTTCATCTTTTAATTGAACTTCAAATTTGGTTTTTAGCTCATCTATTTTTATATTGATCGCTCTTATATCATTTCTTTTATGTAATCCATACATAATATATTTACTATTAATCTTATTCATCATATCTAATATGCTTTGATCATCACCATTAATTACTGCCAATCCACCAGAATTAACCCCGTTTATAAATTTAATGAAGGCTTTATCTATCTCTTTCTTTTTTTTATAGTAATCTAAATGATCATTTTCAACATTTGTTACTACAGCAATTTCAGGTGTTATTTGAATAAATGTTCCATCACTCTCATCAGCTTCAGCTACAAAATATTCCCCTTTACCATATTTAGCATTACTTCCAATATCATTCAATTCACCACCAATAAGAATTGTTGGGTTAAAATTTTCCCACTCTAATAATAGAGCTATCATAGATGTTGTAGTAGTTTTGCCATGAGTTCCCGAAATAGCAATTGCTTTTCCATGAGATAATATCCAAGCTAACATCTTGGCTCTACTCCATATAGTAATCCCTAATCTATTTGCTTCCTTTATTTCACAATTATCTTTTGGAATTGCTGTAGATATTACTATAATATCTTTCCCCGCTACACTTTCCTTAACATGACCAATTTTCACTTCCATACCAAATCTTTTTAATCTTTCTGTATTACGAGATTTTTTTATATCAGAACCTGATACATCATAACCCATTTCATGAAGAACTCTTGCCATTCCACTTAATCCTGCTCCACCAATCCCTACAAAGTGTACTTTTCTAAATTTGTAATTATTTTTCAATTTATTTTTAACTCTCAATCTACACCTAAATTTGTTTTATAAAAATTAAATATTTTATTAATTCTAATATCTATTATTAGATTTGTAGCATAGTTTCGCAGGCATTTTATCCTCCCCCTACCCCTCCCATAAAGGGAGGGGAATTGAGTGAAATGAAGGGATAAAGTATACCCAAAGCTGATATGTTTCATGTCAAGACCTGACTCTATTATACTAATTGAATTTAGGTTTTTATTTTTCTGCTAAATTGATTAATGCTTCTGTCATTTTTTCAACAGCTTTTGGTTGATGCAATGTCTTTGCAAGTTTCCCCATTTTATTCAATTTTTTCTTGTCTTTAATCAGAGAAAAAATAGTTTCTGTTAAACTTATTGAACTTAATTCAATTTCTGGTATAACTATTGCTGCACCTATATCTCCCAAAACTTTTGCATTTTTCATTTGATGTTTATCGGTTGCATGAGGAAATGGTATTAATATAGAAGGAATGCCTAAATAGATTATCTCTGCTATTGTATTTGCTCCTGCTCTGGAGATAATGAAATCTGCTGATGCGTATGCAAAATGCATATTATGAATATAGGGTAGAATCTTGTAATCAATAACATCTTTGTTTCCAAAAATTCTTAAGAACCTTTTTTTAAACAATTTATAATTTTTCATTCCAGTAATATGTAGAAATTGAATATTTTTCATCTCGCTAAGATTAAAAAAAACATCTAACATAATATTATTTATTATAAGAGATCCCTGACTTCCACCAAAAATCAGGATACTCTTTTTATCTGGATCAAGACCAAAATAGCTTTGAGCCCATTTTTTAGATGGATTATTATATAGTTCCTCTCTTACTATATTACCAATAAAATTTGATTTACTCTTTGGTATCCCTTCTAAAGTTTGTTTGTGGCTAACCAAAATCAAGTCAACCCATTTTTCTAAAAAATTATTTGCTCTTCCCATTATTACATTAGGTTCAAAAATTGCAGTTTTTTTTCTTAAAATTATTCCCGCAAAAACTGTTGGGGCACAAGCATATCCACCCATCCCAAGAATAACATCTGGTTTATACTTCAATATCAAGAAAATTGATTGAACAAAACCAATTGATAGAAGAAATAAACTGTAAAATTTGTCTAAAACATTACTATTTCTGAATCCCCTTGATTTTATTATTTCAAGCTGGAAATCTGTTTTTGAAATTAATTCCTTTTCTAACTCTCTTCCTGTGCCAATCCATATTATCTTAGTATCCTGTTTAATATATCTAATTTTTTTAGCTAATGCCATTGCAGGATAAATATGACCACCTGTGCCACCACCACTAATCATTATTTTCATAGTCAGACTCACCTTTTTCTCCTTTTGCAATATTAAGTAATACTCCAATTGATGCCAAAGAAGTAAATAATGAAGAACCCCCGGCACTTATAAGAGGAAGGGGTACACCTGTTACTGGTATCAAACCACTTACAACACCCATATTTATTAAAGCTTGTCCTACTATATATGTTGTAATTCCTACTGATAACAGTTTTCCAAGTTGGTTTTTAGTACGAAAACAGATTGACATTCCACTAATTGCAATTATTAAATATAGAATGACAACAAAAGTAGATCCTATAAGACCTAACTCTTCACCTATTATTGCAAATATAAAATCTGTGTGAGGATGAGGTAAATAAGCTATTTTTTGTATACTCTTACCTAATCCCTTACCGAACAAACCTCTTGAACCTAAAGCAATAAGAGCTTGCTTTGATTGATAATCATTACCACTCACCTCAATATTTTTACCTGAATATTCTGAGAAGAAGCTTACAATCCTTTCGATTCTGTACTCAGCTTTTGATATATATATGCCAACAACTAAAAGCCAGATAATAAAAATTACAAAAATATGACGAAATTTAACTTTACCAGTAAAAAGAACCATAAAAAGAGATATCCATATTATTATTGCTGAACCCAAATCCGGTTGTAGAAAAACCAAATATGTAATTATGGATGCAATTAAAAGTAGGGGGGTAACTATATGAATAAATTTATTAATAGACTTCTTCTTTCGAACAAGGATATCTGATGCAAATATAATTAAACTTAATTTAGCAAACTCCGAGGGTTGTAGAGAAAAAAATTTTAAATCCAACCAGCTTTGAGAGCCACCTGCTTTTATACCAATACCTGGAATTAGTACTAATATTAAAAGTATTATGTTTGCAATTATTAGTAAATATGAAAAATATTTATATTTTTTAAATGGGATATTCATTACAAAAGAAAGAACTACTACTCCAGCCATTGCATGAAGAATATGTTTTTTTAAAAGATAAAATGGGTCATCAAAATAGATAATGGAATATTCTGTAGAAGAACTTGATATCATAATTATTCCTATAGCAAAAAGGAGAATTGTTGCTATCAATATTGAAAAATATTCTTTTGAAAATCCAATTCTTTTCATATAAATAGATTCCTTACTTACTCATCTTAAAAATTTCACGTTTAAAAACTTCTCCTCTTTCTTTATAATTCTTAAACATGTCAAAACTAGCACATGCTGGTGATAATAATATCGTGTCTTCCTTATTACACTCTCTAAAAGCTGTTTTAACTGCATCAATCATATCTTTAGCAAAAAATACTCTTTGTTTAATATTTTTTCTCAGGCTTGAACATATAATATTTGATGTCTCCCCTATCAGTATTAGTTTCTTAACATTTAAGTCAATTTCTTTTCCTAACTCCAAAAAGTCCATTTTTTTATCCCTTCCACCTGCTATCAAAATTATAGGTTTTTTAACAGATCTTACTGCTGAAATAGTTGATTGTGGATTTGTGGCTTTAGAATCATTATAAACATATACTCCTTCTATCTTTCCAACATACTCCATTCGGTGTTGAAGACCCTTATATTTTTTAAGAATATCCACTATAACACTCATGTCAATATTATCTAAAATTGAAACAGCAATTGCTGCCAGTACACTTGTTATGTGATGAGATGGAAATGGTAACTCAGATAATCTACAAATTCTTTTTTTACCGAATATGTTAGAAATTACTGAATTATTTTCTATCCCTACTCCAAACTCAGGTACTTTTTTACTGCTTATAAATATAGATTGTGATTTTAAGTTCTTCTCATATGATTTGATTAAAGGGTCATCATAATTCAAAATAGCAAAATCATTTTCTGTCTGATTTGAAAAAATCCTCAATTTGGTTTGAGTATATTTACTTAGATTATGATGTCTATCTAAATGATTTGAAGAAATATTTAAAAGAACTGCTACATGTGGTTTAAATTTTTTAATCCATTCTAATTGAAAACTACTTATTTCAGCAATAATTATTCCTTTTACTGAGACTCTATTTATCGCATCAATCAATGGATTTCCGATATTTCCTGCAACAAAGCTTTCTTTCTCAGCAGATTTATATATATCACCCACAAGAGAAACTGCTAATGTTTTTCCATTAGTTCCAGTTATACCTATTATTGGAGCATTTAAGTATCTATAAGTTAATTCAATTTCACTCCAAATGTCTATACCTTTTTTAATAGCAGTTTTCAAAAGAGGTAAATCTGCTGAAATTCCAGGGCTAACTATAATAAGCTCAATCCCATTCAACAACCACTCTTTGTGATGACCACCTACAAAATCAATGTCCAAGCTATTTAGTATTCTAACTATACTTATCAGTTCATCCTTACATTTTATGTCATTTGTAAGAACCTTTGTTCCAATCCTATTTAAAAATAAAGCAGTACTTATTCCACTGCTTCCTAAACCTATAACAAGGACTTTTTTACCTAATAATTTCTTGATAATTTCTTCCATTTTATAAAATAAAAATTTTTAATATAAATCCTGAATTTAAAACTTATGACAACCCTTTAGGGTTGCTTACTTTCGCAAGGCTAAAGCCTTGCCCTACATAATTAAAATATTCTACATTAACATCAGTAATTTTTTATTTTTATAGGTTTGTAGTATGGTTTAGAAAACATTTTACCCTCCCCCTACCTCCTCCCATAAAGGGAGGGGAATTGACCCTCGAGTGTAACGAAGGGAAAGGGAGAAACTATAACCAAAGTATACAATGTATTTAGATAATAATTTATTTTTTTATTTCTTTATAAAAATGTCTGTAAATTTCATATAGAACAATAAAAAGCCAATAAGAGCAAAAATCGCTGATATTAACCAGAATCTAATAATAATTTTTATTTCTGGCCAACCTAATAATTCAAAGTGATGATGTATAGGAGCCATTAGAAAAACTCTTTTTTTTGTTAATTTGAAATATAACACCTGAATTATTACTGATACTGTTTCTATGATAAATAGACCACCAATTATTATTAAATAAAATTCAACTTTTAATAATATCGCAAGTATTGCAATAACAGCACCTAAGCTTAATGAACCTGTATCCCCCAGAAATATATCCGCTGGTGCTGAATTCCACCACAGTAATGCTATTGATGATGACATTATTGCAGTTGATAAAATAGCCATCTCCAATCCATATTTATAGATTTCATTAAACCACAGAACATATGCTATCAGAGTAAAAACTCCTAAAACAGCAGCTGTTGTACCAGCTACAAGTCCATCTAATCCATCTGTTAAATTCACAGCGTTAGAAGTGGCCAGAATCATTAAAGGAATTAATAAATAATATCCATATCCCAATTCTATTGATTTGTATAAGAGAGGAATTTCTATTTGAGTATTAACATCAAAATAGTTAATTAAAATAAAAATAAATATAAAAGAAATAATTAACTGAAAAAGTAGTTTATATCTTGCAGGTAATCCCAATGACCTATCTTTTCTAATTGATAAATAATCATCAGCAAATCCAATTAATCCAAATAGTATGAAAACAATTAATACTAAAATACCTTCAAAAGAAATGGGTTCTCTATATTTAAAATAATAAACAATAATTACAGTCAGATATGAGATTGTGGATGTTACCAATATTACTAATCCACCCATTGTAGGAGTTCCTGATTTTATAATATGAGTTTGAGGTCCATCAACTCTAATCCTCTGTCCAACTTTTCTTGCTTTCTGGAACTTTACCCAAAGTGGTGCAAAAATTATTGCTAAAATACCAGCTATAGTAGAAGCAGCGATTATATAACTCAATTAAACCTTCCTCATTTTCTCGTTTTTTTAATTATCTTTTAAATTATATTAGTTAAATTACAATTATTACTATTATTAAATATTAATATAATTTGAAATATATTTCTTGCAAATTATTTTCAAAACTTCTTAATTCTCTACAGTTAAAAAATCTGCAATATCATCAAAAGCCATAGCTCTTGAAGCCTTAACCAAAACTATATCTTT